>Ga0208328_1000005_pt1 | contig 227799 bp, 210 predicted proteins | sample DeeseametaMP2633_FD_184170 | JGI IMG/M metagenome (GOLD analysis project Ga0208328, IMG submission 184170) | Marine microbial communities from the Deep Atlantic Ocean - MP2633 (SPAdes) | ecosystem: Environmental > Aquatic > Marine > Unclassified | place: Northeast of Antigua and Barbuda, North...
CCTTAAGGGCATACCCCATGCGGAAACCTCTTCCCGCACGGCAGGCACCGACCCTTCCCCCGTTCGCCGGTGTGCACCCGGGCTTCCAATGAAAGGGCACGGTCAGGGTAAGGGACGGTGGAGGGCGGTGGATAAAATTGGCGCGGAATGCCGGGATTTCGGGGGTTGGCGCAGAGATTATCCAACGCGGAGGGGCCGGGCTGGCTGAGGCGCCTTTCGGCCTAGGGCTTGTGGGGCGCGTCGATTGTGTGTGTTGTCATACGGAGGCAGGCGACCGTTTTGGTGTACTGCGTCTAAAAACAATTTCACCGGCGGTATTAAGGCCCCTGTACCAATTTCTATTAGTCCAGTACAATCCACGCATATCGAGTTCAGAAAATACGTTGATTATTCCAGCGCCGTAAAAACTTTCTACGTCAGTTCTTCTTATTTCATTGGGCTGATTTTCTTGTTTGTATAAATACGATAGACGATGAGGGAGGCCGTCGCACGGCCAAATAAGGTCAATTGATATTGCTCGTGACCATCTTATTACGTTTCCGGCGTCATCACTTGGAGAAATTCGTAATTTATAACGAAATAGACCGATGTCTATATCGCAAATTAATTTTGTTTTCTTGGGTTCTGTAATTTCTATGGTGCAATCATCTCGAGATTGATCTTTTGCTGTAATATGGTCAATCACATCCCAATTCGAACTCATATCTATTTCAAAGCGCCCGTTAATATAGGGGTACATTAATCCTAGTTTAGCGCAAACGAACCAGCAAAATTTCCAGATGGGAGGAAAGGACAGGAGCAATAGAACAAACGCCGAGCCACTTATGGAGTACCTTGCGAACTTAAACATCCAGCTAAGTGTAGCTGAGGGATTCTGCGCAAGACTCCCGTCCGAAATGGCGTCAGGAACAGGAAGTGTTCCCGTCACGCTTCCGAAAAGAATTGTGATTCCCGCGCATATGACAGCGAGCGTTACGATCCAATTTGATGGAAGGAACCGAATCATGTCTTGTAACCCTCTTGGCTTGCAACCATCTTCCGGTAAGAGGAGATGCCGATGAATGACTTTTCTCGTGTTTTATACGATTCGACTGACAGCTCGTTATATAATGCTGCACTTGTTGCAAAGAGTGTCGAATCAGACCTAAGGGAAGCGAGGGACCAAGCTCGCGAAGCGATCAGGAGCTTTTTTGGTAGAGGTGCCACAGAGGCATATGAGGCCGTACGCTCCCATAAGACTGTTGCGGTTCTCCTCGATGAAGGAGATGTAATAACAGCTAGTGAGCTGGTGAAGCCTAAGTTCCGGACTCAGGGCAGCTTCTCTTATCATACTCACGTTGAGCCGGAAACTTCACCTCCACAAGAAATTGACATCGATGATGGCATGTTTCTGCCCGTTTCGTTCATAGCGAACAACGGCAGTACCGATCCCCAAATTGCAAGCGATTTGATATTCAGGATTACAGAAGCAGCATTATCGCCACTCTGTGAGGCGAAAGGATGGGAGCTTGTCGCCGACAAGGACTCTTGTGTTCGGATAAAATTGCCAAATCATGCTCATCTTGACATCGCGCTTTATGCCGTGCCTGACGGCGAGTTTGAGCTTCTTATTGAGAAGGCTGCAAAGGCTAATATTGGCGACACAACCCCAACCCCAAGCTTCCTGCTTGATGAGAGAGCATACAAATCGATCAGCCAAGACGAAATACGGTTGGCTACTAGAGAAAATGGTTGGATAGCTTCTGATCCACGGCTGCTTGAAGATTGGTTTCAGCAGGCGGTGGCGAATTATGGCGATGAAGTACGAGTCGTGTCTAGGATATTGAAGGTTTGGCGCGATTGTTCCAAAGGCTGTGAGAGGTTAGCGTCAGTGGCGCTTATGTACTCTGTAGTCAATTGTTTCGAAAACGGCATCCAACTTTCAGAGAGTAGATATGACTCCTTGGTCGCCGAGGTCGCGGACCGTTTGCCAGACGCACTTTCGGACCGAATACCGAATCCAAGAGTTGAAGGCGCATTTCTAGATCAAAATTGGAGCAATAGTGAGCGTGAGCGTTTCGTCACGGCCGCGAGGGAGTTTGCGGCCGCACTGAACCGCTGCCTCACTCTCAATTTGGATGAGCGAAAGATCATACGCGAGTTGCAAGCGGTACTTGGACGTCGTGTCCCTACGGATACTGACCGAGTGACAGTCAAACGGGCCGAAGATGTAAAAGGACTAGCTGCTCCGGTATATCAATCGCAAGATTACAAAGATAGAGCCGCGTCAGAAACTGAACGTATAGCCAAGGCAGGAACTGGAACAAGGCCCTATTACCAGAATTAGCTTTCATGAATTCATACAGATCGTTTGAAGATCGAATTTTATCTGTTAGGAAATGCCAGCCAGATCTCAAGTTAATTCACGTTGGGGAGGATGCCTGTGAATTTGCAGGCATTTATCATTTAGAAGTAAACCGTAAGCGAATTGCGGGCTATCGAATCCGATTCATTTTGTCAAAAAATGATCGCCACGAACCGATAGTACAGCTGTTAGATAATTACTTTTCCTTTAATGTAGATCGACATATATATTCGGACGGCCAATGCTGTATTTGCGTTTGGTTGCATTGGACATTTTTTAATGGCTATCGGATTGATTTGTTTTTACAGAAGGCCGTAAGAGATTTTTTTCTTTCACAGATATACTATGATGAACATGAAAAATATTTATTTGATTGGGACCATGGCCCCGCTGGAATCTACAAAGCATTTGCAGATATACTTCTTGTTCCGAATAAAAGGGGCCGCGTTCAACGCAGGCTTAGAAAGCTAATAAACGGTGAGGTGCGTTCTAATCGCGTGTCCGTACCACAGGCCGCGGAGATGATGGCGAAGCTCGACTCCTTGCAAGGGCAAGCTGAGGGCCTAAAGGTGCCACAAAACAGCTGACCATTCATTCAAATCATTACTGGGACACGAACTCATAAACCGCTACCCGTTTATGAGTTCGTGTCCTACTCGCCCGCCTTGCCTTCGCTCGCTTCCTCTGCATCGTTTAGCTTGCGGACGTTTACCGGCATCTCGCGACAGGCGGCGTGTGCGCAGTGCCCGGCGTGCGCTTTTTGGGCGCGTTCGTCGGTATTCGGGCCTGCGCGCGATTTACTGGATCGATTGCCTTGCTTCGCAAACGCGTCTCTATCCACCCTCCGTCATCCTCGGGCTTGACCCGAGGATGACCACCTTGTTGGATGGCTCGGCTAATCGCCAAAACTGCCTGCGGCGACACCGCCGGCCCTCCGCGTTCAGCACTCGAAACGATTCACTGGACCGTTTCGCCCAAACGCGCGGGCCGTGCCTCACCTCCGGGCGTTCGTCGCTCCGAAAGCCAAATCGTTGACTTTCGGCCGGCCTGCGGCCGACCGCTCCAGCCGGGGCGGGACCCGCTGCCTGCGGCAGCTCCCACCCGTTCGAAACCTGCCGATGATTCACTGGATCATCGGCTTGTCGCGGTGCGACAACCGGTTCCGCCGGCCCTCCGCTATGGCTCCGGGCGTTCGTCGCTCCGAGAGCCAAATCGTTGGCTTTCGGCCGGCCTGCGGCCGACCGCTCCTCACCCCCCCCTTTCTCCCTTCCCTTCCCCGTCGTATAACTCCCCGAACCGAAACAAACCGGTGATTGATGGCCAAGGAAACGATGAAAAGCGGCGGGGCGCAGGGCGTCGCCGAGAAGGCAGTTCGGGCGGTGAAGGCGAAGCGGACGAAGCCGCCGGCATTCCTCGAAAAGAAATACGGCGTCGCCAACTGGAAGCAGGCCGAGGAATGGCTTGCATGGCGCTCCATCGAGGATCTGGAGTGCATTACACCCGACCTCGCCGGCGTGCCGCGCGGCAAGATGATGCCGTCCAACAAGTTCACCTCGCAGACCTCGCTGGCGCTTCCGTCGGCGCTGTTCCGCCAGACGATTTCCGGCGAGTATCCCGAAGAGACCGGCGATTTCCGCTACGACCCGCATGACGGCGACCTGAAGCTGATGCCGGACCTGTCGACGCTTTCCGCCGTGCCGTGGGAAAGCGACCCGACGGCGCAGGTGATCTGCGACCTCGTCGGTTCCGACGGCGAGGAAGTTGGCTACACGCCGCGCGCGGTGCTGAAGAAGGTGGTCGCGGCCTATGAGAAGAAGGGCTGGAAGCCCATCGTCGCGCCCGAGATCGAATTCTATCTCGTCGCCCGCAACACCGATCCGGACTACCAGCTGCAGCCGCCGGTCGGCCGGTCGGGACGGCCGATCGCCGGCGGGCAGGCCTATTCGATCGCCGGCGTCAACGAGTTCGACGACCTGATCGACGACATCTACCATTTCTGCGAGGGCCAGGGGCTCGAGATCGACACGCTGATCCACGAGGAAGGCCCGTCGCAGCTGGAGATCAACCTGCGGCATGGCGACCCGGTGGCGCTGGCCGACCAGGTGTTCCTGATGAAGCGCACGATCCGCGAGGCGGCGCTGAAGCAGGACATGTTCGCCACCTTCATGGCCAAGCCCATGCAGGGCGAGGCCGGCAACGCCATGCATATCCACCAGTCGGTGGTGGACGCGAAGACGGGCAAGAACATCTTCTCCGCGCCCGACGGCTCGGAGACGGAACTGTTCCGCTCCTTCATCGGCGGCATGCAGCACTACATCCCCAAGGCGCTGGTGATGATGGCGCCCTATGTGAACTCCTATCGCCGGCTGACGCCGGAAATGGCGGCGCCGGTCAACACGGCCTGGGGCTACGACAACCGCACCACCGCCTTCCGCATCCCGACCTCGAACGCGGCCGGGCGGCGCGTCGAAAACCGGCTGCCCTCGTCGGACGCCAACCCCTATCTGGCGCTGGCGGCGTCGCTGGCTTGCGGCTATCTCGGCATGGTCAACGGGCTGGTGCCGACCAGCCCGACGGCGGAGACGGCCAATGAAGGCGCGATCTCGCTGCCGCGCGGCCTGCTGGAAGCGGTGTCGCTGATGGAGGCGGAACGCGATTTCGACGACATTCTGGGACGCGAGTTCACCGCGACGCTGGCCGGCGTCAAGCGCGGCGAGTTCGAGACCTTCATGCGCGTGATCAGTCCGTGGGAGCGCGAGTTCCTGCTTCTCAACGTCTGAAGACAGAACCATGACTTACCAAAGTCCGATCTCGCCGGGTTACTCCTGGTATGAGGCGACGGCCGGGGAGCGGCCGGACTATCCGGCGCTCGACGGCGACAGGACGTGCGACGTCGCGATCATCGGCGGCGGCTTCACCGGCCTTTCGGCGGCGACCTATCTGGCGCAGGCCGGCGTCAATGTCGTGCTGATCGAGCAGGCGAAATTCGGCGACGGCGCATCCGGGCGCAATGGCGGCCAGATGGGCACCGGCCAGCGCGCCTGGGCCGAGGAGCAGGAAGAAGAGCTCGGGCTGGAGCGGGCGAAGGCGCTGTTTGCGATCGCCGAGGACGCCAAGCGCAACATGCACGATTTCGCCGCCGAGCACGGCATCGATATCGGCTATTGCCCCGGCCAGCTCTCAGTGATCCACAAGAAGCGCTATCGCGACGACTATCGCCGCCATGCCGCGGTGATGGCCGAGAAATTCGACTATCCGCACATCTCCTACATGGACCGCGAGGAAACGGCGCAGCGCGTCGGCTCATCCTTCTTCCATGGCGGCATCCGCGACACCGGCACCGGGCATATCCACCCGATGAAACTGGTAATCGGCACGGCGAAAGCGGCGGCGGCGGCCGGGGCGCAGATTTTCGAGAACAGCAAGGCGACCGGGCTCAAACAGGCAAACGGCAAGGCGACGGTGACGACGGAGCGCGGCACGATCACCGCAGACCGGGTGCTGCTCGCCGTCAACGCCTATGGCAATGGCGGGCTGGAGCCGGTGTCGGCGGCGCATGTGATGCCGATCCGCTCCTTCATCGGCGCGACCGTTCCGCTGCCGGCCGATCTCGACGCCAAGGTGATACCGGGCGGGGAATCCATCGACGATTCGCGTTTCGTGGTGCGCTACTTCCGCAAATATGGCGACGGACGGCTGCTGTTCGGCGGGCGCGAGGCTTATACCGCGGACAATCCGCGCGAGATCTCGACCCATATCCGCAAGCAGATCGCCGAGATCTATCCGGAGCTTGCCGATATCGGGATCGATTATGCGTGGGGCGGGTCGGTCGGCATCACCATGCCGCGCACGCCATTCGTGCGCGAAGTGATGCCCGGCGTGACCGCGGCGGGCGGCTTTTCCGGACATGGCGTGATGCTGTCGCATTTCACCGGGCGGCTCTATGCCGAGGCCGTGACCGGCAAGACCGACCGGCTGCAGTACTATCGCGACCTCAAGGTTCCCGCCTTCCCCGGCGGGCGCAGCTTCCGCAAGCCGATGCTGACGCTGGCGCTGACATGGTTCGCAATGCTGGACCGGATCTGAACGGCCGGGGATCGCAGCGGACTAGGCCGCGCCGATCATCTCGGCGACGCGCTCGAGAACCAGGCGCCGCTCCTCCGGCTCCAGAATGGCGGTGCCGAAGAGATTTTGGGCGCGCATTCCTTCCAGAACGAGGAACAGGACGAGGATCGCGCCCACATCCCCGCCTCCGGCCTTCATCCGGTCGAGAAGAGTGCGATTGAACTCCTTGACCGGAGCGAGAAGCGAAGGATCCTCGGCCAGCGCGGCCAGCAGACCGGACGAACTCGGCGTTTCCCGCTCCAGCTTCGCGACGGCGAGATCGAGATAGCGAACCGGCAGGTTGCTGTCCTCGCCCTCGGTCGCCTCCTCCAGGCGGGTGCGGAAATCCTCCAGATATTTCTCGACCAGCGCCTTCATGAGCGCGGCCTTGTTGGGGAAATTGTAGAGCAGCCCGCCTTTCGACACGCCGGCGCATGCCGCCACAGCATCCAGCGAGAGATGCGCCGCGCCCTGTCGAAAGGCCAGATCGGACGCCGCCTCCAGTATCTTTTCCCGGGACGATGCGCCTCGCGCCATCCACGCCTCCCATTGACTTTACCGTCCAGACGGTACAGTAATCCATTCCGTTCCGCAACTGCACTGCGGCGCCACATCCCCGACTGCCAAAGACAACGACACTGGACGACATTCTTCCATGATCAAGAGATTCATCATCGCATTCATACTTCTCGTCGTCGTTGTCGGCGGGCTGGTGGGTTTCAACCTGTTTCGCGACAAGGCCATACAGGACTTCTTCGCCACGATGCAGCGCCCGCCGGTCGCCGTCTCGACGGCGGAGGTCAAGGCCGTGTCGTGGGAACCGACGATCCGGGCCATCGGCACGGTCAACGCCGCCAATGGCGTCGACCTGACGGCCGAGGTGACAGGCGTGGTCAAGGAAATCCAGTTTACGGCCAACCAGTCGGTAAAGCAGGGCGACGTGCTGGTGCGGCTCGACGACGAGGTGCAGCGGGCCGATCTCGCCGCGGCTCAGTCCCAGCTCGACCTGAACGAGCAGGCGCTGCAGCGCGCGCAGGAACTGCAGACCCGCGGCGTGGGTTCGCAGTCGGCGCTCGATTCCGCACAGGCCGCGGCGACGGCTTCGATCTCGCAGGTGGCCAAACTGCAGGCGGTGGTGAACCAGAAGCAGTTGCGCGCGCCCTTCGACGGCACGATCGGCATCCCGCAGATAGACCTCGGCGAGTATGTGTCCCCCGGACAGGTGGTGGCGACGCTGCAGAATCTGGACACGATGCACGCCAATTTCACGGTTCCGGAACAGCAGTTCTCGGAGCTGGAGATCGACCAGCCGATCCGGCTCGGCCTGACCGAAAACGATATGCCCTATACCGGCAAGATCACCGGCATCGATCCGAAAATCGATCCGTCGACGCGTCTCGTTTCGGTGCGCGCAGAGATCGCCAATCCGGGCGGCAAGCTCAATCCCGGCCAGTTCGTGCGCGTGCGCGTCGCCCTGCCGACGGAGGACGGCGTTATCGTCATCCCACAGACCGCGCTCGTGGCGAGCCTCTATGGCGACTTTGTCTACCGTATCAAGACAACGCCCGCCGAAGGCGGCGACGAGGCGAAGCCGGCCGTAACGGTCGAGCAGGTCTTCGTGCAAGCGGGCCGCCGCTCTGACGGCACCGTCGAGATCGTCGATGGATTGTCGGCAGGCGACGAAGTGGTCAATGCCGGGCAGAACCGTCTCTCCAACGGCGCCAGCGTCACGATCAACAACGAAGTTCAGCCCGTGCTGGAGAAGGATGACGCGCAATGAACCTTTCGGCGCTCTTCATCCGCCGACCGGTCCTGTCGACCGTCTTTGGCCTGCTGATCCTGTTGCTCGGTTTCCAGGGCATCTTCAATCTCGCCGTGCGCGAATATCCGGAGGTCGAGGAAACCGTCATCACGGTCACGACCGTCTATCCGGGCGCATCGGCCGACCTGATCCAGGGCTTCGTGACGTCCCCCATCGCGGCCGCCGTCGCGACGACGGAGAATATCGACTATGTGACCTCGCAGAGCCGGCCTTCCGCCAGCGTCGTGACCGTGCAGATGAAGCTCGGTTCCAACCCCGACGTCGCGCTTACCGAGGTGATGTCGAAGGTCCAGCAGGTGCGCGGGCAACTGCCCTCGGATGCGAAGGACCCGACCATCGTCAAGGGCACGGGCCAGCAATTCGCGATCATGTATCTCGCGATGCAGAACCCGAACATGTCGCCGGAGCAGCTCACGGAGTATATCGATCGGGTCATCCGGCCGCGCATGTCCACGATCGAGGGCGTGGCCGAAGTCCAGATCATCGGCGCGCAGGACTATTCGATGCGCGTCTGGATCGATCCGGTGCGGCTTGCGGCACGCGGCGTCACCGCGGCCGAAGTGGTCGGTGCGATCAACCAGGCGAACTTCCTTTCGGCGCCGGGCAAGACCAAGAACGAATATGTCACATACTCGATCACGACAGAAACGACCTTGCGCACGCCCGAAGCATTCGGCGCGCTGCCGCTGAGATCCTCGGGCGACGATATCGTGCGTCTGCGCGACGTGGCCGATGTGGAGCTGGCCGCAGAAAGCACCGACACGGTGGTCAATTTCAACGGCGAGCGCGGCACGTTCATCGGCATTTTCCCGACACCGGCGGCAAACCCGCTGGACACGGCTGACGCCGTGATCGCCGAACTGCCGAACATCCAGGCGACCTTGCCGCAAGGCATGGGCATGAAACTCGTCTACAACGCCACCGACGCGATCAGCGCCTCCATCGACGAGGTGTTCAAGACCATCGCCGAGGCGGTGGCGATCGTGGTCGTGGTTATCCTGCTGTTCCTCGGCTCCTTCCGGTCGGTGCTGATGCCGATCGTGACGATCCCGCTGTCGCTGATCGGCGTGTGCGGCCTGCTGCTCGGCATGGGCTATTCGATCAACCTGCTGTCGCTGCTGGCGATGGTGCTGGCGATCGGCCTTGTGGTCGACGACGCCATCGTGGTGGTGGAAAACATCCACCGGCATATCGAGGAAGGGATGAAACCGCGCCAGGCCGCCTTTACCGGCATGCGCGAGATTTCCGGCGCGATCGTCGCCATGACCGTGACATTGGCGGCCGTCTTCGCGCCGCTCGCCTTCACCGGCGGACTGACCGGCTCGCTGTTCAAGGAGTTCGCCTTCACGCTGGCCGGCGCGGTGATGATCTCGGGCATCGTCGCGTTGACGATCACGCCCGCCATGAGCGCCCGCCTTCTCGTGCACAGCGACAGTCGCTTTCAGAAAATCGTCGACGGCACATTCGAGCGGCTGGAGAATCTTTACGAAAGGCTCGTCTCGGGCTCTCTGAAATACCGGCCGGTGACACTGATGATCGTCGTCGCGCTGGTGGCGCTGACCGGCTTTCTGTTCGTCAAGACGTCGACCGAACTTGCGCCGGAGGAAGACAGGGGCGCGCTGTTCTCGCTGATCACCGCGCCGCGCTACGCGACAACGGACTACACGCAGCTCTATGTCGACGAGATGCGCGAAAAGACAAAGGACCTGCCCGAACTGGACGCGAATTTCTCGATCACGGGCTTTGGCGGCCAGACGAACAGCGGCATCGCCTTGTGGTCGTTCAAGGACTGGAGCGAGCGCGACCGCTCGCAAAAAGAACTGCAAACCGATATCCAGGCGCGGCTATCCTCGGTGACCGGCGTCCAGGCGCTGGTGTTCGCGCCGCCCTCGCTGCCGGGCGCAGGCGGCGGCCTGCCGATTTCGGTGGTTCTCCAATCGACCGGCGATGCAAGCCAGGTCTACGAGGTGGCGGAGGAAATCCGCCAGAAGGCGCAGGCCTCCGGCCGCTTCATAGTGGTCCAGAACTCGCTCGCCTTCGACGCGCCGCAGGTGACGGTCTCGGTCGACCGCGAACGCGCGGCCGCGCTGAATATCCCCGCAAGTCAGGTCGGAACGACGCTCGGCGTGCTCGTCGGCGGCGGTGCTGTCTCCCAGTTCGACCGCGATTCCAACTCATACGATGTCATCACCCAGGTGCCGCGCGACTATCGCCAGAATCCGGAAGATCTCGGCGGGTACTATGTGCGCTCCTCGACCGGCGAGATGGTGCCGCTGTCGGCGGTGGCGTCGGTCAAGACCAACGCATCGCCGGCCTCTATCGAGCAGTTCAACCAGCTCAATTCCGCGACGATATCCGCCTTGCCGCTGCCAACCGTGACCACCGGCGACGGTCTGCAGGCCATCGAGGAGATCGCGCAGCAGGTGTTGCCGGACGGTTTCTTCATCGATTATTCCGGCCAGTCGCGGCTGGAAAAGGAACAGGGCAACACGATCATGATCGCTTTCGCCATGGCGGTGGTGGTCATCTATCTGGTGCTGGCGGCGCAGTTCGAGAGCTTCCGCGACCCGCTGATCATCATGATGGCGGTGCCGCTGTCGATCTTCGGGGCGATCGTGCCGCTCAACCTCGGTCTTGGCACGCTGAACATCTACACGCAGATCGGACTGATCACGCTGATCGGGCTGATCACCAAGCACGGCATCCTGCTCGTCGAGTTCGCCAACCAGCAACGCGCGCATCACGGTCTGTCGCGGATGGACGCGGCTGTCGCTTCCGCCAAGGTGCGGCTGCGGCCGATCCTGATGACCACGGCGGCCATGGCGCTCGGCGTCGTTCCGCTGATCCTTTCATCGGGCGCCGGCGCGGCGGCACGCTACTCGATGGGGCTGGTGATCTTCTCCGGCATCCTGGTCGGCACGATGTTCACCCTCTTCGTCGTGCCGATGTTCTACACCTTCATCTCCGCCCGCGAGCTTGGCCAGGAACCGGAGGATGAAGCCGATACGGCGCCGGTGCACGCATGACGCGGCGCCGGGGCTTCCTTCCGAGCTTCGACTGGAATCGCGAGGAGGCGCTCTCCGGCGAAGACGAGGCGCCGCCGATCACGCCGGCGCAATGCCGCATGGCGCGGGCCGGTATCGTCATGTCCGTGCGCGACCTGGCCCGGCTGGCCGACGTCTCGGGACTGGCGGTCACCCGCTTCGAGAACGGCAACACGGATTGTCCGGAGACGATCGTGCGGCGGTTCCGGCGCATTCTGGAGTCGCGCGGGGCGCGCTTCGTCTCCGGGCCGAAGGGCGAAGGGGTGAAGATCGAGGCGCGAGACAGGGCAAACGGATAGCGCGGCAAAAAGCCCGCCCCTTTCGAGGCGGGCTTTCTTTTCGATGCCTGACGATCAATCCTTGGAGACATATTCCGAAAGGATCTTCTCGTTCTTGGCCTTCTCGATCCGGCTGATCGTCTCGTCGGCCAAATGCTGCTCCATGCGGAACTTGACGAGGTTCACCAGGCTGGCGGTGAGCAGCAGGATGCCCATCGCCCAGTAGCCCTTGGTGGAGAGGTTGATCGGCGCCAGCCACAGCGACAGGCCGAGCATGACATAGGCGGCGGCGACGGCAGCGCCGTTAAAGGTGATGTAGACGGAATTGTTCTGCATTTCGAAGTCTCCTGTTTGAATGGTCGTTTCAGGTGTGGATTGCAATTACGGGTCAGGCTGTGTCGCGCAGGCGAGCGAGCACATCGACCGCCGTATGCTTTGTGCGGGGGCCGTGGCCGGCTTCGGCGAGACGATCGCGCACCGAGCGGTGCTCGAGGTCGTCGTCGATCTCGTCGAGCGTGCGGCTCTCCTCGAAGGGATCGTCGCGCTCAACGATACGGTCGAGCAGCGACTGCGCCTCGCGGATGGAGGTGTCGTTGCCGATCGAGCGGTTGAGCTTCTTCTGGGCGCGCTGTTCGGCGTCTATGGCTCGGGCCTGTATCATGCCCTGCCGCAGATCGACGATGCGGCGATGGGTGCGCTCGACCGACAGGCGCATGCGCGCCGCCTTTTGCGACAGGCGCTCGACCGTCTTGTCTCGGGTCTCACGCTCGTTTTCGAGTTCGGCTATCGCGGCGGCCGCGTCTCGGGCCAGATCCTCATTGCCGGCGGAAAGCGCGCTTTTCGTGCGGGCCTCAAGATCGACGATGCGCGCCTTGAGGTTGTCGAGGCTGCGGCGCTCGTTGCGTTCGCGCAGGATCAGCGCGGCGAGCGTCTCCTTGGCGGCGGCGAGCGCGGCCTCGGATTCGCGTATTTTCTGTTCGAGCAGGTCGACCGCGTAACGGTCGCGTAGCTGCTCCTCTGCACGGGCGCCGGCGCCCTCGAATAAAGTCCTTATGACAGCGAACATGATGCTCTCCCCTGTTTCGCGGACATTGCGAACCCGGTGTCGATGATTTGAACCGTGTTCAAAAATGACCATACAAGATTTTGAACATGGTTCAAGAACTTTTTTGAACATTGTTCACGGAGCGGGAATCATGGTAAATGCGTGGCCTCCCCCCAAACGGGCGGGGCAGGACGGAAGGACAGGGATGTGACGCTGAACAGGGACGACGCCAAGAGGCAGATCATGGACGCGGCCGGCGAGCTCATCGAACAGGGCGGCGCGGCGGCGCTGCAGGTGCGCGCCATTGCGAAGAAAGCAGGCGTGTCGGTCGGCTCGGTCTACAATATCGTCGGCGACATCGAGACGCTGCACCGGATGATCAATGTCCAGCTTCTCGACGAGCTGGGCATGGCCGGCACGGCGACCAGCGCCAGGCTGCGCGAGGACGGTGTGACGGATGTGCGCGAAAGGCTGCTGGCCCTGGCGGACACCTATCTCGGTTTCGTCGAGCGCAACTACGCCAAGTGGAGCGCGCTGCTCGCCTTCAACCGGGCGCGGCCGACGGCGGACCTGCCCGACTGGTATATGGTACGGCTCGAAATGCTGTTCGACATCATCGCCGAGGTTCTCATGGATACCCCGCTTGGCGATGACGACGAACGGCGGCGGATCGCAGCGCGGGCGCTGTGGTCGGCGGTGCACGGCATCGTCACAAACTCTTTCATCGGGTCCTTCTCGACCAGCCACGAAAGCGAGAGCCGGCGACAGATCGACTTTCTGGTCAGCACCCTCGTGCGCGGTCTGGCGGCGGGCTGACAAGACCTCGGCGGGGCCGCCGCCCGACACGGGCATATATCCGATGTTCATCCTTTGTGACCGCGGCGCGGAACGTTTTGCCGCGATCATACGTTTCTTTGCGGAACCCGGTCTTGCTTCGGTGAAGACCGCGGAAGGGACTCCGACAACAAAGGTCAATCAGAACAATGAAACGATCCCGTACACTGAGGAATTCCACCGCAGTGGCGATGGTGCTGGCCCTCGGCCTCTCGTCGCCGGCACATCTCGCTTTCGCGCAGGAAGGCCAGCCGCAGGTCAATTGCGAGGAAAATCCGGACGATCCGTCCTGCGTGACGCCGCCGGAACAGCCCGCGCCCGAGCCCGCCCCGCAGGCGGAAGAACCGGCGCCGGAGCAGCCTGCTGCAGAAGAGCCCGCACCGGAACAGCCTGCCACGGAAGAACCGGCACCTGAGCCGGCGCCGCAGGCTGAAGAGCCGGCCCCCGAACCGCAGGCTGAGGAGCCCGCACCCGAACCCGCCCCGCAGGCCGAGGAACCCGCGGCCGAAGAGCCTGCCGCAGAGGAACCTGCGCCGCAGCCGGAAACGGAGCAGCCTGCCGCGGAAGAGCCGCAAGCCAGCGAAACCGCGCCGGAAGAACCTGCCGCCGAGGAGCCTCAGGCCGAGACGCCCCAGCCCGAGCAGCCTGCAGCCGAAGAAACGCAGGCCGCGGAGCCTGAGGCGACCGAAACGCAGGCAGCCGAACCTTCCGCCGAGGAGCAGCCGAAAGCCGCTCGCGAGAAGGGCCGCAAGCGCGACCGCGACCAGGCGCAGGACCAGCAGCCGGCCGCCGAGGGCCAGGCGACCGAGGCTGTCGAGGTCGAGGAACCGACGCTCGTCATTCCAGACGACGCCACGCAGGAACAGCGCCAGCAGGTGGAGCGGCAGCAGAAGCGCAGCCGCGAGGAAGCCCGCGACAATCGCGGAGAACTGCTCGGCGCAGCCGCTGTCGGCGCAGTGATCGGCGCGCTGATCCCGGCGCTCGGCGGCAAGGTCGTCGAGGACGAAGGCGACCGCATCATCGTCGAGCGCGACGGCGAATACTACGTACGCAAGGACGAGAGCAGCCTGCTGCGGCGCGGCGACGCCGAGGTGACCGTGACGCGCCTTCGCGGCGGCCGGACGCTCGAAACGGTTACCCGCCGCAACGGCGTGGTGATCGAGACCGTGCGCGACGAAGGCGGCTATGTGCTGAAACGGACGCGCATCCTGCCAAACGGCCGCGAATATGTGCTGATCGACAATCGCGACCGCGACGACAATCAGCGCGTCGACTGGGACCGCAGGCTGCCGCCGATCCGCGTCGACATCCCGCGCGACCGCTATATCGTTCCGGCGCGCCGGGCCAGCCGCCAGGTGATCTACGAGACCATCACCGCGCCGCCGGTGGAGAAGGTCGAGCAAAACTACACGCTGCGCGACGTGCGCGAGAACGAACGCATCCGCGCCAAGGTGCGCCGCGTCGACCTCGACACGATCACCTTCGAGACCGGGTCAGCCGTGGTTCGCCAGAGCCAGGTACCGCTGCTCGAGGACATGGCTGCGGCAATCCAGGAACTGCTCGATCAGGATCCGTCGGCCGTGGTGCTGGTGGAAGGTCACACCGACGCGGTCGGCTCCGAGACCTATAACCTGGCGCTTTCCGACCGCCGTGCCGAGACCGTGGCCGCGATCCTCGTCGACAGCTACGGCATCCCGCCGGAAAACCTGGTGACCCAAGGCTATGGCGAGCAGTATCTCAAGGTGGATACGGAGCAGGCCGAAGCGCAGAACCGGCGGGCGACGATCCGCAACATCACGCCGCTTCTGTCGGCGCAGAACCAGTAAATCGCAAGATGCGCGGGGCGGGCTTAACACCGTCCCGCGCAGTGCGCTCGCTGCACATCAGACGAGCGAAATCAGGCAAAAAGTAGCATGTTCAGACTATTTTCCGGCCGTTCCCGGCGACTATTGCCGTATTGATGTCCGCACTCCGCGCCCTTTACAATCGCGCGGCGGCACAACGAGATCATTCAATGCAATTATCGTCCCTCATCGGCGACTACGAGATCTGCGTTTCACGCCTCTTCGCGGCCATCGAGGCCGAGGACTTGGCGGTTATTCGCGAACTCGACATCCGGATGTCCTGGCTTCGCAAAGCGATTCGCGATTTTCCCGCGATCTCGGAGAAGAACAGGCGCCTGCAGATCGAGTTCTTCCTCGATTTGCTGACCGTTTCTATTGACCAGAACGGCAATGTACCGCCGATCGCCGATCTGCGCGCGATCATCGACCGGAATATCAAGGAATTTGCCGGCGAGCGCACCGCGCCTCTTCGCGATCACGCCGAATCGATCGCGTCCCAGCTCGCCCGGAAAAACCTCCCGGACGAGTATGCCGTTGCGGCAATCGAAATGAGCAATGTGAGAATCTCGGTGATCGGACGCGACTTGCGCTACCGCTACACCTCACCGGCCAACGCCCGTTTCCACGGGATGGCGATCGAGGATATCGAGGGAATGCACATGCGGGACCTCATCGGTCTTGAAAGGTTCGAGAAACGGGCCAAGGCCTATTTCGAGCGGTGTTTCGCCGGGGAGGAGCTGAGCTATTGCTACTATCTCGACACGGAGAGGCATGGCTGCGTGCTGCAGGAATGCCGGATGATTCCGCAATACGGGCCTGATTGCGAGCCGATCGGCGCGATCGTGATGATGCGCGAAATCAAAACCGACCAGATCGATCCGGTCATGTCGGCGCACGAGAACCGGGTCTAGGGGCCCTATGGTCCGGACCGCTTCAGATCTTGCGCAGGATCACGCTGCCCGCGGAATACCCGGCGCCGAAAGAGCAGATGACGCCCAGATCGCCCGTCTGCAGATCGCTTGAGAATTTCGAGAAGGCGATGATGGAGCCGGCAGAGGACGTGTTGGCGTAGTCCTGCAGGATGTTGGGCTGTTCGCCCGGCGCCGGTTCGCGGCCGAGGACGCGGGCGCCGATCAGGTCGTTCATGCCCTTGTTGGCCTGATGCAGCCACAGGCGCGACAGGTCACCGGCTTTTAGGTCATTGTCGGCGAGATGGCCGAGGATCAGCTCGGTGACGATCGGCACCACCTGCTTGAAGACCTTGCGGCCTTCCTGGCGGAACAGCATGTCGCGCCGGTCTTCCATGTGGCCTTCGCGGGTGCGGCGCAGGAAACCGTTATTGTTGCGGATGTTATTGGAGAACTGCGTCAGGCAGCGCGTCGAGACGATCTCGAAACGCCCCGGTGCGGTCGCGAGATCGGCGCGCTCGAGCACGACCGCCGTGCAGACGTCGCCAAATATGAAATGGCAGTCGCGATCGCGCCATTCCAGATGCGCCGAACAGATCTCGGGATTGACCATCAGGATCGCTCTGGCCGAGCCCGAACGGATCATGTCGGCGGCGGCCTGGATGCCGAAGGTGGCCGATGAACAGGCGACATTCATGTCGAAGGCGAAGCCCTCGATGCCGAGCGCCTGCTGGATCTCGATTGCAATGGCCGGATAGGCGCGCTCGTGGTTCGACGCCGCGCAAATGACCGCGTCGATATCGGCGGGCGTGCGGCCCGCCTGTTCGAGCGCCTGCGCGGCCGCCTTCAGCGCCATCTCGGCCATGACCGAGAGTTCCTCGTCGGACCGCTCGCGCAGGACGGGATGCATGATCTCCGGGTCGAGCGTGCCTTTCTTGTCGAGCACGTAGCGGCTCTCGATGCCCGACGCCTTGACAATGAAGCCCTCGTTCGAATGCGGCACGGGCTCGCGTTCGCCGCGTGCGATCTCGTCGGCATGCAAGGCATTCTGCCGGTCCGCATAGGCGTTGAAGGCCGTGACGAGTTCGGCGTTGGAGATGGTTTCTTCCGGCGTGAAGACGCCGGAGCCGGAAATGGAGACTGCGTGCATGGGCGGGCCGGTCCGGTGAACAGTTGCGGGGGCATAGGCCCTCCGCAATGTTATTTCAATGTTTTTGGGTCGATATTTACCAGCTCTAGAGTCGTCGAACCAAGTTCTTGATCCAAATCATACTGAACTCGATTGCCCATTCAGTTTGTGTCCTTGAAAGCGACGGCATTTTTCCACTTCCCGCTCCATGCCCGAAGGGGTTGCGCACATGGGTAAAGAACTCTTTGAGTAGCGTGCTCTCCCACTCGTTCACGAATCCATTCTTCTTTGACGCAAGATTCTCGATATATGAGTGAGCGCCTTTTTCTCCCCCATGAGTCCATCCCCGATGGTCGGAGATGATTTTGATTGTGCTTTCTAAAGCACGAGCGGCATAGAAAGCTGGATCACGACCGTCGGAATCCCGAAGATCTAGCGCTTCCTTCATATCAAGATCTACGTTTTTCCAGATAGGATCAGAAATGAGTGACCAGAAGGGGGTTTCTATCTCAATTTGGACCAAATCATCGGAAGAAACTTGAATATACCCATTATGGTAGTTGAGCCCATACTTCGCTTGGCGGAAACGGGTGTTTAACTCGTCAACCAACGATCGAAATGAAGCGACGGCCTCATCACGCCTATTCTGCGCCTGCTCTTTCGCCCAAACAGCCGGATCAACGTTCGGCGGAGCGCGTTTATTCAGCGAGACAACCATTTCTTCTAGTTTGGAAATTGGAGTGTCTTGCCTTGCGATTAATTGGTTTTCACGTGTCCTGAATCCTAATTCAATTAGGCTTAGTCGCTCTTTAATGTGCTCGTCCGGAGACCATGCAACAGGCATACTCATCCATTTCTCGCACACTTCGTACATCGAGCGTTTGTATAAACCCTCATTTTGAGGAAAAAGCTCGTTTAGACCTAACTCTCTCGATAGCTTGGATTGCAAATCAATCCAAAAATTAGCGCTAGCTTCGTTAAGCTTCCCGTCTTCGAAAAAATACGGATAAATGTCTTCTGAAAGAATACGAAACGCCTGATTCAACAAGCGACTATCGCGCACCTCAAATACGTTACGTAATTCAGTACCCTCATAACGTCGTGCGAAAATATCTACAAGCATAGCCGGCTTGACAGCAGAATATCAAAGATTCGGCAAGATAGCTTTGGGCGTAACCTCAAGAAATTGGGGACTCTGGACGGGAAAAATATCAGAACGGATTGACCGCATCGGCGACGCGCTTGACGCCGACAATGACCGCGCCGCCGACCTTGGCCGCGCCGTCGGCGGCGATGTCGATCGGCTTGGTGATCGTTTCTTTTTCCGGCGCGAGCGCGGAGAGCGCATCGGCGACACGCGACAGGAGCCCCGGCTCCTTGCCGATCAGTTCCGGCTCGTCGGCCGGAGGCGTCGCGCCGTCAGGCGCAGGGAGTTCGCCGCCGGCAAGCGTTTGCGGGGTTTCCTCGCCGGCCTTGGGCGGCGCCGGCGGGAACGGGGCCGGTTGGAGGTTCGTCTTCGCCGCCTCGGCGGTTTCGGCAGGCGTCATGGCGTTGCCGTCGACCTCGGCCGGCGTTTCCGGCGGCACCGGGACGGGAACCGGTTCGCCCGAGCCGGCCACCTGCGCGGTCGGCACCGAGCTTTCCGGCGAACAGACGGCGACGACGGTCGGATAGTTTTCCTCGGCGGAGGCCGCCAGCAGCGGCTCGGAGGCGGCGCGGCAGGCCTCGACCGTCTCGTAACGCTCGGGTCCGACGCGGACGAAATCGCATTGCGCACCGGAATCGTCGCAGCCGAGCAGGCTCAGAACGATGAGGGCTTCAGCGGCAGCCATGATGAGTACTCCTGTTTCGGCGACGAATAGGCTTCTAATGTTACGTCCATGCGGCGGCAATCGGACGAAGTTGGGGCAACGCGCAAATCAAACAGGTGTCCGGTCAAAGCGGCCAGACGAACAGGATCGTCGGGATCGCGACCACCAGTACCAGAATTTCCAGGAAGATGCCCATGCGCCAATAATCGCCGAAAGCGTAGCCGCCGGGGCCCATGATGATCGTATTGTTCTTGTGGCCGATGGGGGTCAGGAAGGCGCAGGAGGCGGCGACCGCGACGCCGATCAGGAACGGGTCCGGATTGACGCCGAAGGACTGCGCGACGCCGACGCCGATGGGCGCGGCGATCAGCGTCGTGGCGACATTGTTGAGGAAGTCCGAGAGCGTCATGGTGATGACCATCAGCACGGCGAGCACGACCCAGGCGGGCGCGCCATGGGTGTTGGCGACGATGGTCTCGGCGATCAGCTGCGTGCCACCGGTGTCCTCCAGCGCCTGGCCGAGCGGGATCAGCGAGCCGAGCAGGACGATCACCCGCCAGTCGACCGCCTCATAGACCTCCGTGCCGCTCAACAGACCCATCAGCACATAGGCGACGACGACGATGCCAAGCGCGATGTCGAGCGTGACGAGGCCGAAGACGGCGGCGGCGATGGCCGCGACGAAGGCGCCGATCGCGAGGGTGGCCTTGCCGCGCTGAAGCATGCGGGTCTGGCCCTCGGCAAGCGGCAGCACCTTCAGCCAGGAGGCGATTTCGGCGATCCGTTCGGCCGCGCCGAGCAGCAGCAGCACGTCGCCCGGCTCGATCTTCAGCTTGCGCACGCGCTCACGGAAGCGCTTGCCCTTGCGCGAGACGCCGAGCAGCGTCACGCCGTGGCGGTATTGCAGGCGCAGATCCATGGCCGAGCGGCCGACCATGCGCGAGCCGTCCGGCACGATTGCCTCAACCAGCGTCAGCGACGGGCCGGCGACGCCGCCCTCATGTTTCTCCGAGCCGGAGAAATCCAGCTCGGCCGCGCCCATGAAGGTCTCGATCGATTTCGGATCGCCCTCCAGGACGAGAAAATCGCCCTTGGCGAGCGTCTCGTTGCGCGAGAAGCCCGGCAGGCGGTTGCCGCGCCGCACCACGCCGACAATGGCGATGTCGCTGTCGTTTGCGAGCGGGTAGAGATCGCGCACCGCCATGTCGATCGATTTCGAGCCGTCCTTGACGCGGGCCTCGGCGACATAGAGGCCGGCGTCCTCGCCGCTGGCGAGCGGAGCAGGACGCGCGCGAGACGGGATCAGCCGCCAGCCAACAAGCGCGACGAAGGCGATGCCGACGACCGAGACGGCAAGGCCGACCGGGGCGAAGTCGAACATGGAAAAGGGCTCACCGAGCGCACGTGCGCGATACTGTGCAATGACGATGTTTGGCGGCGTGCCGATCAGCGTGATCATGCCGCCGAGAATGGTGGCGAAGGAGAGCGGCATGAGCGTCAGCGCCGCCGCGCGCTTCGCCTTGGCGGCGGCCTCGAGATCGAGTGGCATCAGCAGCGCCAGCGCCGCGACATTGTTGATGACGGCGGACAGGGCCGCGCCGACAACCGCCATGACGCCGATATGGGCGGGCAAGGCGCGGTCCGGCGCGACGACGAGGCGGGCGATGCGCTCGACCGCGCCGGAATTGACGAGACCGCGCGAGACGATCAGCACGAGCGCGATGATGACGACAGCAGGATGGCCGAAGCCCTCGAAGGCGGATTCCGGCTTGACATGGCCCGCGACGACGGCGATCAGCAGCGCCGCGAAGGCGACGAGATCATAGCGGACCTTGTCCCAGACGAAGAGGACGAAGGCCACGCCGAACAGGCCGAAGAGGAACATCTGGTCGCCGGTCATGGGTCTCCCGCTTTCTTTGCCCGCAGCCTGTCATAACGCCGCCGCAGGGCACCCGGTTGCATGCCAACCAAACAGATGTGCCGGCCAGCGTCGACCTAACGTGGCGTCAGATATGGCGGAAGACCGTGGTCTTGGTCGCCGACATGTCATAGAGCGCCTCGAAGCCCTTCTCGCGGCCATGGCCGGAGCGGCCGAACCCGCCGAACGGCAATTCGACCCCACCGCCCGCGCCATAGGCGTTGACATAGACCTGGCCGGCGCGAATGCGCCTGGCGACGCGGTGTTGCCGGCCGCCGTCTCGGGTCCAGACGCCGGCGACGAGACCGTATTGCGTGCCGTTTGCGAGGCGCACCGCCTCCTCCTCTCCCTCGAAGGAAAAGGCGGCGAGGACAGGGCCGAAGACTTCCTCCTGCGCCAGCTGCGACAGGGGATCGACCCCGCCGAACAATACGGGGGCGCGGTAATGGCCGCCCTCCGGCGCATCGTCGGCGACGGAGCCTTGCGCGACGATCTCGGCGCCATCCTTTTCGGCGGCCTCGATCATCGCGGCGACCCGCTCCGCCTGTCTGGCGTTGATCAGCGGGCCGAGATCGCCATCGGCATGGTGCGGCTCGGCCACCAGCGCCGAAAAGCTGCGGGCGAGCGCCGCCATGACCTCGTCATGGATGGGTTTTTCGACGAGCAGGCGCGAGCCGGCGGAACAGGTCTGGCCGCCATTCTGGATGATGGCGTTGACGACGACGGGGAGCGCCGCGTCTAGATCGGCATCGGCGAAGAGGATCTGCGGCGACTTGCCGCCGAGCTCCATCGTGACGCCGCGATTGTTCAAGGCGGCGGCCTGCTGGATCGCCGTGCCGGTTCCCGTCGAGCCGGTGAAGGTGACGTAGTCGACGCCCGGATGGGCCGAGAGCGCCGCGCCGGCCTCGCCGCCATAGCCGGTGACGACGTTGAAGACGCCGGCAGGGCAGCCGGCCTCCAGCGCGAGGTCGGCGATGCGCAGGCTGGTGAGCGAGGCGTCCTCGGCCGGTTTGATCACCAGCGTATTGCCCATGGCGAGCGCCGCGCCGGCGACCCGGGCGAGGATCTGCAGCGGGTAGTTCCACGGAATGATGCCGGCGACGACGCCATGCGGCTCACGCGAGGTGAAGGCTGTGTAGCCGTCGAGGAAAGGGATCTGGTCGCCATGCGCCTTGTCGGCGGCGCCGCCGTAATATTCGTAATAGCGGATCGCGGCGGTGACGTCGGCGACGCCCTGGCGGGCGGGCTTGCCGGTGTCGCGCGACTCGAGCGCGGCCAGTTCGTCGGCATGGACCTCAACAAGCGCGGACAGGCGCGACAGGATGCGGCCGCGTTCGGCGGCGGTCATGCGGCTCCACGGGCCGGTCTCGAAGGCCTGCCGGGCGGAGCGGACCGCAGCGTCGACATCCACCTCCCCGCTTTGCGGGACAGAGGCGAAGACCTTGCCGTCGGACGGGCACGCGACCTCGATGCGCGCACCCGACTGCGCGCCCACCATCCGGCCGCCGATCACGTTCAGTGCAGCGCGTTCCTCGCCGACGGTTCGAAGCAAAGTTGTGTCGGGCGTCTTGAGCATGTTGTCATTCCCTGCAAACATCGACGGATGCGACCGTCATCCTCCCACGGTCTATCATACCGATATGGCGCCGCTATAAAATTTGCACAGCGATCTGGCGTTTTTAAATCGATTAGATTATAACGCCGCCGACACCTCTCGCCTGACAGGAACACTCCATGTCCGCTCAGATCATTCCCGTCGATCCCTTCGATTACATCGTCTTCGGAGGCACCGGCGACCTCGCCGAACGCAAACTGTTGCCGGCGCTCTATCACCGCCAGGTCGGCGGACAAATCGTCGACCAGACCTGCATCATCGGCGCCTCCCGCTCGGAGATGAGCGATGACGAGTATCGCGAGTTCGCCCGCAAGGCGCTGCAGCAGTTCGTCAAGGAAGATCTCGACGAGGAGGAACTCGCGAAATTCCTGTCGAAGCTCCGTTACATCTCCATCGACGCCAAATCCGACAAGGGCTGGGACGATCTGAAGGCGAAGCTCACGGATGACGGGCAGCGCAAGCGCGCCTATTATCTCGCGGTCGGCCCGTCGCTGTTCGGCGAATTCGCCGTCAAGCTGCGCGAACACGGGCTGATCACGCCGGAAACCCGAATCGTCGTCGAAAAGCCGATCGGCCGGGACCTGGAATCGGCCAAGCAGCTCAACGACACGCTGGGCGAGGTGTTCACCGAGGACCAGATCTTCCGCATCGACCATTATCTCGGCAAAGAGACGGTGCAGAACCTTATGGCGCTGCGGTTCGCCAATGCGCTCTACGAGCCGCTGTGGAACTCCGCCCATATCGACCATGTGCAGATCACCGTGGCGGAATCGGTCGGGCTGGAAGGCCGGGCCGGCTATTACGACAAGGCCGGCGCGCTGCGCGACATGGTGCAGAACCACCTGCTGCAGCTGCTCTGCCTCGTCGCCATGGAACCGCCGTCTTCCATGGAGGCCAATGCGGTCCGCGACGAAAAGCTGAAGGTGCTGCGCTCGCTGCAGCGTATCGATCGCGACAATGTCGAGGAAAAGACGGTGCGCGGGCAGTATTCGGCCGGCGCGTCGAATGGCGGTCCTGTGAAGGGCTATCTGGAGGAACTGGAAGGCGGCGTTTCCAACACCGAGACCTTCGTTGCGATCAAGGCCGAAATCGGCAACTGGCGCTGGGCCGGCGTGCCCTTCTATCTGCGCACCGGCAAGCGTCTGGCGCAGCGCGTCTCGGAAATCGTCATCTCCTTCAAGCCGGTGCCGCATTCGATCTTCGACGATTCGGCGGGCCGTATGGTCGCCAACCAGCTGGTGATGCGGCTTCAGCCCGACGAGGGCGTGAAGCAGTGGCTGATGATCAAGGATCCGGGGCCCGGCGGCATGCGGCTCAGGCATGTGCCGCTCGACATGAGTTTTGCGGAATCCTTCGGCGTGCGCAATCCGGACGCCTATGAGCGGCTGATCCTCGACGTGGTGCGCGGCAACCAGACGCTGTTCCAGCGCCGTGATGAGGTGGAAGCCGCATGGAACTGGATCGACCCGATCCTCAAGGCCTGGGAGGCAAGCGAACAGCCGGTGCGGCAATATACGGCCGGCACATGGGGCCCGTCGGCCTCCATCGCCCTGATCGAGCGCGACGGACGGACATGGTATGAAAACTGAGATCATTCACACGCACGATTATCCGGACCGCGAGGGACTGGCGATCGCACTCGCCGCCGGGATCGCGGCGCAACTGGCCGGCGCGGTCGCCGAGCGCGGCGAGGCCTCGCTGGCGGTTTCGGGCGGCTCGACGCCGAAGCGTTTGTTCCAGGTGCTGGCGGAAACCGATATTCCGTGGGATCGCGTGACGGTTATCCTGGTCGACGAACGTATCTGCCCGCCGGAGTCCGACCGCGCCAACCAGAAGCTGGTGCGCGAGACATTGTTGCAGGACAAGGCCGCCGCGGCCCATTTCGTCGCCTACGAGACGGCTTACGAACTGCCCATCGAGAATGCCGAAAAGAGCGCCGATCTTTTTGCCGGGCTGCCTTGGCCCCTCGATGTCGCGGTGCTCGGCATGGGAACGGACGGGCATACGGCGTCGTTCTTCCCGCATGGAGACAGGCTTGACGACGCGCTCGACATGGCGACCGAAAGCCGCGTGCTGCCGATGCAGGCGGAGGGCGCCGGAGAGCCACGGCTGACCCTGACGCTTGCGGCGCTGCTGGACGCGCGGTTCCTCGCGCTCCATATCGAAGGGCAGGAAAAGCGCGACGTATTCGACATGGCGCTTGCCGGAACCGACGCCGGCTCGATGCCGGTGCGCGCCGTGCTGCACCAGGACAAGACGCCGGTCCACATATTCTGGGCGCCGTAACGCGCCGACACAGTCCACATCACAGGGAGTATTGACCCATGAGTGACGTGCTCAAACCGATCGAAGACGTGACCAACCGCATCCGGGAACGTTCGCGGCTGTCGCGGGAGACCTATCTTGAGCGGCTGCGCGCCCGCGCGGCGCAGGGGCCGAAGCGCTCGACGTTGTCCTGCGGCAATCTCGCCCACGGCTTCGCGGCCTGCGGGCCGGCCGACAAGGCCGACCTGATGGGCGACACGGTCGCCAATATCGGCATCATCACCGCCTATAACGACATGCTGTCGGCGCATCAGCCCTTCGAGACCTTCCCTGCCCTGATCAAGCAGGCGGCGCGCGAGGCGGGCGGCGTGGCGCAGGTAGCGGGCGGCGTGCCGGCGATGTGCGACGGCGTTACCCAGGGCCAGGACGGCATGGAACTGTCGCTGTTTTCGCGCGACGTGATCGCCATGGCGGCGGGCATCGGCCTGTCGCACGACATGTTCGACGCGGCGGTCTATCTGGGCGTCTGCGACAAGATCGTACCGGGTCTGCTGATCGCGGCGCTGACCTTCGGCCATCTGCCGGCGATCTTTATTCCGGCCGGACCGATGACTTCCGGCATTCCCAATGACGAGAAGGCGAAGACGCGCCAGCTCTATGCCGAGGGCAAGGTCGGGCGCGACGAATTGCTGAAATCGGAAAGCGCATCCTATCACGGACCGGGCACCTGCACCTTCTACGGCACGGCAAACTCCAACCAGATGCTGATGGAGATCATGGGCCTGCACATGCCGGGCGCAAGCTTCGTCAACCCGAATACGCCGCTGCGCGACGCGCTGACCAAGGAGGCCGCGAAACGGGCGCTCGCCATCACCGCGCTCGGCAACGAGTTCACGCCGGTCGGCGAGATGATCGACGAGCGCTCGGTGGTCAACGGGGTCGTCGGGCTGCATGCGACGGGCGGTTCGACCAACCACACGATCCACCTGATCGCCATGGCGGCGGCGGCAGGCATCAAGCTGACGTGGCAGGATATCTCCGATCTGTCCGACGCGACGCCCCTCCTGGCGCGGGTCTATCCGAACGGTCTCGCCGACGTGAACCATTTCCACGCAGCGGGCGGCATGGGCTACCTGATCCGCGAACTGGCCGATGGCGGGTTGCTGCACCGCGACGTGCGCACCGTCTACGGACACGGGCTCGATCCCTACATGGTCGAGGTCAGGCTCGAAGGCGAGACGGTAAAGCGCGAGCCGGCGCCGGACGTCTCGCATGACGACAAGGTACTGGCGCCGATCTCCGCCCCGTTCCAGAACAATGGCGGGCTGAAGATGCTGACCGGCAATCTCGGCAAAGCGGTGATCAAGATCTCCGCAGTGAAGCCGGAGCGCTACGTTATCGAGGCCCCGGCGGTGGTGTTCCACAGCCAGGGCGAATTGCAGGAGGCCTTCCGCAAGGGCGAACTGGAGAAGGACTTCGTCGCCGTGATCCGCTTCCAGGGACCGAAGGCGAACGGCATGCCGGAACTGCACAAGCTGACGCCGTCGCTGGGCGTGTTGCAGGACCGTGGCTACAAGGTGGCGCTGGTGACCGACGGGCGCATGTCCGGCGCATCGGGCAAGGTGCCGGCGGCGATCCATGTAACGCCGGAAGCGCTGGACGGCGGGGCGATCGCCAAGGTGCAAAACGGCGACATGGTGCGCGTCGACGCCACCAAGGGGACGCTGGAAGTGCTGGTGCCGGCGGCGGAGTTCGAGGCGCGTGAGGCGGTGACGGCCGATCTGTCAGCGAATTCTTACGGAACCGGACGCGAATTGTTCGAGACCTTCCGCAACGTCGCGGGCCGAGCCGACGCGGGAGCAAGCGTGTTTGCGTGACGAGCAAGACGGCGCTGCGCAAGCAATATCACTTCCGCCCTTCGCCGGGCGGCGGTTTCCATGCATGGGACATACACCGGCTGATCGATCTGGCGGCCGGTCTGCCGGTCCTCGAGGTGCCGCTATCGCAGATAACCGAGTTGAACGAGAACTGGTGGTTCCAGACCGAAGACGCGGTTCCGACCCCGGCAGCCATGATCGAACATTTTCGGCTGATGCGAGACGCCGACCTCTCTTATCCGATCATCCTGTGTGGCGAAGGCCGGCTGATGGACGGGATGCACCGGGCCATGAAAGCACTGTCCGAAGGCCATCAAAGCATCCGGGCGCATCGATTCGATGAGACACCGTCCCCGGATCATGCGAATGTCATGCCCGGCGAACTCGACTATACATAGCGACGAAGAGGCCAGATGACGCTGACGCGCGAAATTCAGCCCATGCCCGATTTCGTTTCGGCCGCCCTCGACGAGACCGGTTTGCGCGCCTCCTATGACGACCGGCCCGACTACCAGCGCAACGATTATCTCGGCTGGATCAACAAGGCCAAGCGCGAGGCGACCAAGCAAAAGCGGCTGGCGCAAATGCTCGAAGAATTGCGCGAAGGCGATGTCTATATGCGCATGCCGTGGGGCGGCGGTTCCCGGCCCTGACGGTCAATCGCGCCTCAGCATCTGCACGACAAGTTCGCGCTCGATGCGAAAGCCGAGAGACTCGTAGAGCCGGATCGCAGGTGTATTGTCCGCATAGGCGTGCAGGAAGGGCGTTTCGCCCTCGCTCTTGATCCGGTTGGCGACGATGCGCGACAGCAACCCGGCATAGCCGCGGCCGCGAAAGTCGGGATGGGTGCAGACCGCGCTCACTTCCCTGTACCCGTCGACATGCAGCCTTTCGCCGGCCATGGCGGCGAGCCTTCCGCCCTTGCGAAGGCCTATAAACCGGCCAAGCTTGTGGGTGTTGGCAAGGAACGGCCCCGGGCGGGTCAGGGTTGCCAGTTCCAGCATCTCCGGCGCATCTTTCTCGCCAAGCGCGATAACCTCGTCGCTTTGCTCCGCGGCCGCGAGGTCGACCGCATGCATCTGGATCAGCGGCGCCGCCTTTTCGACAGTCGTCCCGGGCGGTACGGCGGCGGCTTTGGCGACGGTGACGAATGCAGCGCCGGACGGGATGAGCGCCGCAAGCCGGGCAAGCGTTTCCGGGTCGTCGTACGGCGTCGCCGCGAAGGGCGAGATGTCGGCAGGATAGCGTTTGGCCTCAGGCCCGCCGGAGGAGAGACAGGCCTGTTTCGTGGTCAGTGCGGCCCAGATCGGGCGGTCGAGCGGATGGCCGGTCATGATTTGCCTCCGTCTTCTTTCTTCCTCGCTGCGCGGCGGTCGAGGGACAATCGGTCCAGTTCCGCCTCGATCCTGTCGAGCTGGCCGAGGATCGGCCCGTCGAGCGAGGCGCACATCTCGCGAACGGCGGCCTCGACATGGGGCCAGAGCTCACTCTGCACCTTAGCCAGGATCGCCGCGCCTTTTTCGGTGATCCCAACCGGCTTGCGACGCTGGTCGCCGCCTTCGCGGACCGCCTCGACGATGCCATCTGCCTCAAGCTGGCGAATGGAGCGGGTGACGCCCGGTTGCGAGACGCCGAGCGCGGAGGCGAGATCGCCGATGGTCAGCGGCCCGTCCTGATCGAGCGTCACCAGCAGCGGCCAGACGCCCTGCGGCATGTCGACCCCCTCGTTCAGAAGAAATCGCGCCGTCTCCGCCTGCAACCGCTCGCCAACGCGTTTCAGCCGGCTCCCGAGCGGCAGATATCCGAGTTCGCGGGTAACGTCCCTTACCATGTCGCAGCCTTTTCATAACACGTTATATAACGTGTTATATTTTGTGCCGCCCGTCAAGCCGTTTTCGTTCGAATTCAGGCGGCCATGTCGAGGCGGTAGCGGCCGGGCGTGGTTCCCGTGACCTGCTTGAAGACCTTGGAGAAATGCGGCTGGTCAGCGAAGCCTGTCGCCAGCGCGGTCTCGGCGATCGGAAGTCCGCGTTCTAGCAGGCGGCGCGCTTCGGAAATGCGCAACTGGCGCAGATAGGCATGCGGCGGCATGCCGGTTGCCTTGCGGAAGGAGCGGATCATGTGGCGCGGCGTGATGCCGGCAAGGCCCGCCAGATCCTCGACGGTGAAGGTCTCGGCGTAATGGGCGTGAACATAGTCGACGGCGCGGGCGGCGGACGGTGAACAGGCGCGATCCTGGCGTGGCGGCCTGCGATCGCCGTGGCGGCCGAGGCGTGCAAGCCCTTCCAGGATGTCTTCCTGGGCGGCGAGCGGATCGGCGGCCGGCGCCGTCGCGCGCAGGAAAAGCCGCCAGCATTCGGGATCGATGACGACGCCTCTCGCAAATGACAATCCGTCGCCGAGGTCTGCCCTGGCGAGGACAGGTTCCGGCGCGTAAATGCCCGTATAGACGAGCCTCTCGCCGGCGCAGCGGCCGCCGGTGTGGACATCGCCCGGATTGATGACGGTGATGCCGCCCGGTCCGATCGTTTCCATCACGCCTTCCCGCATGAAGCGCATGGCGCCTTCGCGCATGATGCCCAGCATCAGCACGTCATGGGTGTGAGGCGCGAAATGGTGATCGCGAAACGACGCGTCCATCAGGTCGACGGCGGAAAATCCGGGCATGCGGCGGAAGCGTGCGCGGTCGTTCGGCGATTCGAAGGCCGGATCGGACGGAGTTGTCACCATGTCACTTTTCGACAAGACCGGAGGTCCCTTCCCTGCAAGATAGACACGCAAACGGACAAGCGCGATGAACGGCCACGACCTGATCCTATCCTATACCGTGTTCTGCCTGATCATGGCCACAACGCCCGGCCCGAACAACATGATGGTGCTGGCGTCGGGCGTGCGCTTCGGCACCCGGCGGACGCTGCCGCTGATCCTCGGCATCGCCGTCGGCATGGCGGTGCTGTTCGGCGCGACAGGATCGGGGCTCGGCGCGGCCTTCAAGGCATTGCCGCTCTTGGCGCTGGTCTTGCGGCTGCTGTCGGCCGGGTTCCTTCTGTGGCTGGCATGGAAAATCGCGACCGCGGGACCGCTGAAGCAGGATCACACCGAGCTGAAGATCCTCGGCTTTCCGACCGGCGTCGGCTTCCAGTGGATCAATCCGAAGGCATGGGCGGCTGCGATGACGGCGGCATCCACCTATCTTCCGGCGGATGCCGGCGCGGTCACGATCGGCATCGGCGCGGCGATCATCGCGCTGGCGGCACTGATTGCGACAACCATCTGGATGACCTTCGGCCTGCTGATCAGCCGCTTTCTGCACGATCCCCGCCGTGCGCAGGCCTTCAATATCGTGATGGCCGTTCTGCTGCTCGCCTCGACCCTGCCGATCCTGTTCGGGAAACTGGCGATCTAGACCTTCAATGCTCGGTCTCGCACAGGCCGTGGTCGGCGATGACCTGCATGATATTGCAGTCGCCGGCCTGATCGGCATGGCAGTTCGCCTCGATCCGGGTCAGTTCCGCCTCCAGACGTTTCAGCCGGGCGATGCGCTCCCGAATGGAGGCGAGATGCGAGGTGGCGATGCGGTGCGCCTCGTCATGGGGCAAGGCGGGGTTTTCGCTCAGGCGGACCAGTTCGCCGATCGCCTCGAGCGACAGGCCGAGATCGCGGGCATGGCGGATGAAGGTCAGCCGGTCGAGTTCGGCGCGCGTATAGCGGCGCTGGTTGCCGGCGGACCGTTCCGGCGCGTCGATCAGGCCCATCTGCTCGTAATAGCGGATGGTCGGCACCTTGACGCCGGAGCGTCGCGACATTTCGCCGATGGAGAACATTCTTCGGACCTCGCAATATTTCCAGAGACTGGAGAGTCGCATGGGACTCCGCTGACTGCATAGAGGCATAAATGAAAGAGGCGCCCCCGGGGCGCCTCTCTGCCTTCGGGTCAGTTGCCCATCTTCATATTGGAATGATCCATGCCATTCATGGCGCCCTCGCCCATTGGCATCTGCAGCTTGTCCGGCGTCGCGACGAGGAACTCGACCTCGATCTCGCCGGCTTTTTCAAAGCGCAGGGTCACCTTCTTTTTGGCGTCCGGCTGGAGCTGATCCTTCAGCTGCATGAACATGACGTGATAGCCGCCCGGCTTCAGGGTGACTTCACCACCGGCCGGAATTTCCAGACCGTCGACGAGTTGGCGCATCTTCATGACCTCGCCGTCCATCGACATTTCGTGGATCTCGACCTCGCCGGCGAAGTCGGTCGCGCCGCCGATCAGACGGTCCGGTTCCGTACCGGTGTTGCGGATCACCATGTAACCGCCCGAAACAGGCGCGTTGGGCGGCGTCGCGCGGGCCAGCGGATGGATGATCTCAAGATTGCCGATCTTGTATTCATGCGCCGAGGCGGAGGCGGCGAGAACGAAAACGGAAAGAAGCGCGAGCGCGAAAGTTCTGAAAAGTGACATGTCTAATCTCCTGTGATGTCACGATCTGGCCCGTCGCGCCTTGGGCGCAGACGGGTATACGGGTTCGATTCAGGAGATGCAGAGAGGCGGGCCGCGTTTCGACGCGGTTGCGAGTGCGACAGGCGTGACCGGCGGCGCGGCGCGCGGAGGCAGGACCACCGCGAGGACAACCGGCAAAGGCGATGCAAGGGTGGGCGCAACCGGCTGGGCCGGGGCGGCAGAGCCCGCGATCAGACAGAAATCGCAGACGACATGGACATGGCCGGCGTCCCCGCCGGAGACGGGATCGCAAAGATCCGGGACAGTGCCGTCGGGCAAGACATATTGCGCGAGTTCGATCGCTGTCGGCTCGGCCACCGCGGCGCGGTGCGCGAAGGCCGACATGACCATGGCCGCGACCAGCAGGACGCGGAGCCAGACGGCCGATGCACGGGCCTTTCGGGCGAAGACGGAGATCATGGCCACCAACTGACAACTGCGCGGCGCGCCGTCAATCCCGGGCGATTGCCCGTGACGCCACGCCGCAGCGCCTCAACTCCCTCAGAAGCTCGGCGGCTCCTTGCCGGCGACGCGGCAGGCGGAAATCAGCGTCGAGGCCATCAGCATGGCGACGGTCATCAGGCCGACACCGCCGGGCACCGGGGTAATCGATCCCGCGACCTTCTCGGCTTCGTCGAAATCGACATCGCCGGCCACGCGATAGCCCTTCTCGCTCGACGGATCGTCGACGCGGTTGATGCCGACATCGATGACGCAGGCGCCGGGCTTGACCCACTCTCCCTTGATCATTTCCGGACGACCGACGGCGGCGACGAGAATATCGGCCGCTCGGCAGACCGAGGGCAGGTCCTTCGTGCGCGAGTGGGCGACGGTGACGGTCGCGTTCGCGGCGATCAGCAGGTTCGCCATCGGCTTGCCGACGATGTTGGAGCGGCCGACGACGACCGCGTTCAGGCCCGAGAGATCGGAGGTGCCGAGCGCCTTGCGGATCATCACCATGGAGCCGGCAGGGGTGCAGGGCACGAATGCGGAGCCGAGTTGGCCTGTGGTCAGCTTGCCGACATTGACGAAGGAGAAACCGTCGACATCCTTGTCCGGCGAAATCGCCTGGATGACCTTGCCGTCATCGATATGGTCGGGCACCGGCAGCTGGACGAGAATGCCGTGAATGGAGGCGTCGTCGTTCAGCTCACCGATCAGCTTCAGCAGGGCGTCCTCGGAGGTCTCGGCAGGCAGCCGGTGGGTAACCGACTTGAAGCCGCATTCGTCGGCGCGCTTGCCCTTGGAGCGGACATAGAACTGGCTGGCCGGATCCTCGCCGACGATCACAACCGCGATGCCGGGCTGCACACCCGTTTCGGCGACCAGCTTTTCTGTCTCCGCCTTGACCTTGTCGAGCACTTCAGCGGCAATCACCTTGCCGTCGATCCGTTCAGCCATCTCGCCTTCTCCCATCGTGAGATTTTAGGCGGACATTTGCATGGCTTCCCGGAGAAAGAAAACACCCCAAACGGCGAAAACTGACGCAAACGGATCAGAAAGACGTTTTTGTCAGGCGGCCCAGCGGCCACGCTCCGAACGGCGCTGCATCAGCAGTTCGACCATGTCGCGCAGGGCGCGAACGGATTCGCGCAGATCCTCCATTTCCGCATCCTCTTCGGTGGGCATGGCGGGATACATGTCGACCACCCGTTGCGGCATGGCGGCGGGAGCCGGCTGGTGCGCGAGGAGCTGCTGCTGCCATCCCTGTGGCGGCTGCGTGCGGGGCGCGGCATATGGAGCGGTGTGGGCCGGATGCGGCGGCCAGTGCATGGCCGGATCGAATGGCGGGGCGCCGTAGGCCTGCGGCGGCATCGGCCAGCCATAGGCAGGGTGGACCGGCCAGAAAGCGACGGGCTGCATCATCGGCGCCGGCGGCCAGGGAGCATGCCGGGGTAGCTGCTGCGGCGCCGCCTGCAGAGCGGGTTCAGGCGCCTGCGGCTGCGCATAGGCGTCGGGGTGATGCTGCGGATAGGGATACATGGCGCTCTCGGTGTCGGCTGGTTCGGACGTGTTCGGGTAAGCGTCGCCGCTACGCGCGGAGGCGTGCCCGCCGCTCGCCATGCGAACGGCGGAGGCGACAGCATTCGCATAGCCGTCGTCATCGTCCGGTCGGTAAGGTTCGGAGCGCCGGTGCCCGTCATGAGAGCCGCGCCCGAACAGGAAACGCCTGAGGCCCGCGAAGACACCCCTTTCGGCATCTCCGGCGGGTCGGTCAGGCATGTCGCGCATGACCGGCTCCGCCAACTCGGCTCCGGCAGGGCTTTCATGAAGCGGGCGGGCTCTCGCCGCCTCGCGCATCATTCGGGCCTGGCGGTGCCGCTCGGCGGCGGAAACAGGTCTATTGAAACCGCCCTCGCCCGCATGGGCCGGACTATCGAAACGGGTGCGTCGGATTTTTTCGTGGTCTGACATCGTTCACAGCCGCGCGGTGGTTCGAACGGATCCGGCCTTGCAGCGGGGCAAAGGCCAAATCGGGTAAACGAAGCCTAAAATTTCTTGGGTAACAAAAGGTTAAAAACAGGCCGGGCGCGGCAAAAAAACTGCGCTGGCACCGAGCGGCACTGCCCGGTCAGGCCGTCAGTTTCGCCAGGGCATTCGCGAGTTCGGCGTCGATGCGCTCCAGCCTTTCGCGCCGGAAGGCGGCTCCATCGCAATCTTCCACCGTCGCGGTGCGCTGGCCGAGCGCCTGGGCTTCCACCGCCCTGGCGAAACCGTTGGCGCCCTCGACACGCGTCACATTGGCGGGAAGCCGGTCGATGCCGCGCAAAGCCTGCGCGGTGGCGACGGCGGGAAGGCCCAGTTCAAGCGCCTCGACGGCGGCGACCGGGATGCCGGTTTCGGACCGTTCGGCCAGCGCGACGACACGGCACTGGCGCAGGAACTCGGTCCGGTCGTCCACCTTGCCGAGAAAGAAGACCCGTTTCTCGCGCGCCTGGAATATGCCCGGCGCGGTGCCGCCAATGGCGATCATCGTGTGCTTATGCAGCTTCGGGACGACGCGTTGCAGGAACCATTCGAGGCGGACGCGGCTCACCGGATCGGACCAGGTGCCGGCCATGCCGACATCGAAGGCGGGAAAACGCAGTCCCGTTTCTTCCGGCGGGTCGGGCATGACGAAGGGCAGAATGCACGCCTTGCCGCTCGCATCGAGACCGAGCGCGGCGCGATCCTCTTCGCTGAAGGTCAGGACGGCGCGCGCCTTTTGCGACAGCCGCCGCTGCAGCACTTCGAGAGCGCGGGCATCGCGCCGGAGCATCAGCCGTTCCGCGACGCTGGCATTGCGCGCGGCGGCCTCGGCGGCAGCGATATGGTCCGCTTGGCGGGCGACGAATAGGAAAGGATGGCGGCTGAAAACCGGCTCGAACGCGCCCGCCAGATCCGTTCCCGCAAGCACGAGACCGTCGAAGGGCTGAAGCCGCGCCAGGACCGCCTCGACATCGGGCTTGGCGGCGGCGCGTAAGCGCACCGATTCGAGCGGCAGGCCCGCCGTGGCCGAAACGGCCAGCGAGCGCAGGCGGCTCGTAAATGGTTCATCCTCGCTTACCGAGACGATTTCGCCCAGGCTCGCCGAACTGTCCACGCCGGAGAGGTTCGCGCCCGCCCGCTTGAAACCCAGCCAGGTGACGTGCGCGCCGGCTCGCCGCAACCCATCGACGACCGCTCGGTCGGCGAGGTTGCTGGCGGAGCCGGTCGTATCCGGCAGAAACGCGGTGACATAGACAAGATGCATTATCGCCCGTTAACACGCAAAAGGGGATTCAGGCCATTCTCCCTTAGCCGATCTTGAAGGATTTCGGCCACGCCGCTATCGCAACCCAGAAGCAGGAGACAGAACATGGCAGACAACGGATCGGTCGTACTCGCAGGATGCGGCAATATGGGGTTTGCCATGCTGCAGGGCTGGCTCGCCTCGGAGGCGTTGAAAACCGAAGACGCCTTCGTCGTCGAACCGAATGAGGGCTTGCGCGACCGCGCTGCCGGGCTTGGCGTGACGGCGGTCGCCGATGCGACCGAACTGCCGGACGATCTGGTTCCGGCGATGATCGTTCTGGCGGTCAAGCCGCAGGTGATGGATGCGGTTCTGCCAGCCTATGCGGGCCTCGCCGAGAGGGGCGCGGCCATCGTCAGCGTCGCCGCCGGTATCCGCATCGACCGTTTCGAGAAGGCGTTCGGCGACAAGACGGCGGTGATCCGCGTCATGCCGAACACGCCGGCGGCCGTCGGCGCGGGCATGATGGTGCTCTGCGCAAACGCGGCGACCAGCGCCGGACAGCTGGATTTCGCCCGCACGCTGATGTCCGCCAGCGGCGAGACGGCGGTGATCGAGGACGAGGCGCTGATGGACGCGGTGACGGCGGTCTCCGGCTCAGGCCCCGCCTATCTGTTCCACATGATCGAGGCGCTTACGGACGCCGCGAAAAAGGCGGGCCTGCCCGACGACCTCGCCGCGACGCTCGCGAGCCAGACGATCTACGGCGCGGCGGTCTACTGGAAGAAAAGCGGCGTCGAACCCGGCACGCTGCGCGAACAGGTGACCAGCCCGAACGGCACCACGGCGGCGGCGCTTGCCGTACTGATGGAATACGACCGGCTGACGCAACTCATGACAGAGGCCGTCGAGGCGGCGCGCAAGAGATCGGTCGAACTGGCGGGGTAGACCGGCTTATACAGGAAAACCGCAGGAAGTTCGGGCAAAACATGCCGGAAGGGCTTGACGTTGTTGCGTTTCCGGGAAGGAAGTGCTTGAGACGCCCGAAACATTTACCGGGGCACCATGATCGAGGTCAGATCCGTCTACAAACAGTTCGGCGGCGTCCATGCCGTCGAGAACGCGACGCTTAAAATCGAGCGCGGGTCGATTACCGGCCTGATCGGTCCCAACGGCGCGGGCAAGACGACCCTTTTCAACATCATCGCCGGCAATATCGTGCCGAGCAGCGGACAGATCCTGCTCGACGGGCAGGACGTGACAGGCTTGCCGCCGCATCAGCTGTTCAAGAAGGGACTGCTGCGCACCTTCCAGCTGGCGCATGAATTCTCGACGCTGACCGTGCTCGAAAACCTGATGATGGTGCCGGACCACCAGCTCGGCGAAGGGCTGATGTCGGCCTGGTTCTCCTGGGGCGAGGTAAAGCGGCAGGAGGCCGAGATCCGCGAGCGCGCGATGGACGTGATCAATTTCCTCAATCTCGGCCATGTGGCGGAGGAACTGGCGGGCAACCTGTCCGGCGGCCAGAAGAAACTGATCGAACTCGGACGCACCATGATGGTCGACGCCAAGGTGGTGCTGCTCGACGAGGTCGGCGCCGGCGTCAACCGCACGCTGCTCGGCGAGATCGGCGACGCGATCGTGCGTCTCAACCGCGATCGCGGCTACACGTTCTGCATGATCGAGCATGACATGGATTTCATCGGCAAGCTCTGCAACCCGGTCATCGTCATGGCCGAGGGCACCGTGCTGGCGGAAGGCACGTCCGAAGAGGTTCGCAACAACGAGGCCGTGATCGAGGCCTATCTCGGCCGCGGATTGAAGAACAAGACGCCGCAGGAAATGCGCGCGATGGCCGATGCCAATTCGGAGGGCGACGCCTGATGTATCTCGTGGGCGAGGACATGACCGGCGGCTATGGCGGCGCCGATATTCTCAAGAGCTGCACCGTCGGCGTGGAAAAAGGCGAGATCGCCGTCATCGTCGGGCCGAACGGCGCCGGCAAGTCGACCGCGATGAAGGCCATGCTCGGCATGTTGCGGCTGCGCCTCGGCAAGGTCGTGCTCGACGGCAAGGACATCTCCAAGATGACGCCGCAGGCGCGCGTCGCCGAGGGAATCGCCTTCGTGCCGCAGACCAACAACGTCTTTACCAGCCTCTCCGTCGAGGAGAATCTGGAGATGGGGGCCTATCTGCGCGACGACGACATTTCCGGCACGATGGAACAGGTCTTCACGCTGTTTCCGATCCTCAAGGAAAAGCGCCGCCAGCCGGCGGGCGAATTGTCGGGCGGCCAGCGCCAGCAGGTGGCCGTCGGCCGGGCGCTGATGACGGAACCCTCCGTGCTGATGCTCGACGAGCCGACGGCGGGCGTCTCGCCCATCGTGATGGACGAATTGTTCGACCGCATCCTGGAAGTGCGCGACACCGGACTGGCGATCCTGATGGTGGAGCAGAACGCGCGCCAGGCACTCAACATCGCAGACCGGGGCTATGTGCTGGTCAGCGGCGAAAACTGGCGTACCGGCACCGGCCATGAACTCCTGGCCAATCCCGAAGTCCGCAAATCCTTTCTCGGGGGCTGACGATGCCGGAGGGTACCGATATTCTCAACGCACTGGTGCTGATGACGAATTTCGTCTTCGTGCCGGCGCTTGCCTATGGCTCGCAGCTGGCGCTGGGCGCGCTTGGTGTGACGCTGGTCTTCGGCATATTGCGCTTCGCCAATTTCGCCCATGGCGACCTGATGGCCTTCGGCACGACCATCGCCATCCTGTTCACCTGGGCGCTGCAGGCGCAGGGCATCACCTTCGGCGTGTTGCCGACGGCCTTGCTGGCGCTGATCCCGGCGATCGTCGTCACGGCGGTCGCGGCGATCTTCATCGACAAGGCGGTTTTCACCTTCTACCGGCGGCAGAAAGCGGCTCCGGTGGTCTTCGTGATCGCCTCGGTCGGCGTGATGTTCATGCTGTCGGCGATCGTGCGCTTTATCATGGGCACCGAGGACCGGCGCTTCACCGACGGCGAACGCTTCGTCGTGCGCGCGCTCGATTTCAAGAAATGGAGCGGGCTCGACGAGGGGCTGGCGATCCAGACGACGCAGGCGATCACCGTGGTCGTTGCGCTGATCGTGGTCGTCGCGCTGTTCTGGTTCCTCAACCGGACGCGCACCGGCAAGGCGATGCGCGCCTATTCGGACAATGAGGACCTGGCGCTGCTGTCGGGCATCAATCCGGACCGGATCGTAATGATCACCTGGATCATCGCCGCGGCGCTGGCCACCATCGCCGGCACGCTCTACGGCCTCGACAAGAGCTTCAAGCCCTTCACCTATCTGCAATTGCTGCTGCCGATCTTCGCCTCGGCGATCGTCGGCGGCATCGGCCAGCCGGTCGGCGCGGTCGTCGGCGGCTTCGTCATCGCTTTTTCGGAGGTGATGCTGACCTATGCCTACAAGAAGTTCGCGACCTATCTGGTGCCGGAAAACCTCGAGCCGTCGGGCCTGCTGCAGTTCCTCGGCACGGACTACAAATTCGCCATCTCCTTCATCATCCTGGTGCTGGTTCTGCTGGTCCGGCCAACCGGCATCTTCAAGGGGAAAGTGCTGTGAGCGACACAAGCCTGAACACCGACCCGGAAAAAACCGAGGCCGAGAAGACCTCCGCACCGCTGCCCACCGTGGTGGAGCAGAAGCGGCAAAGCCCGTGGCGCGCGCCGTTCGTCTTCGCTTTGATGGCGCTGGCGCTGATCGCCGTCGGCATGGGTCAGTCGTGGTCGGTGGCGCTCGCCATTTTGAACATGAGCCTGGTCTCCGCGCTGATGGCCATGGGGCTGAACCTGCAATGGGGTTATGCGGGCCTCTTCAATGCCGGCGTGATGGCGTTCACGGCACTTGGCGGCCTTGCGGCCGTTGTCGTGTCGCATGAACCGGTCTGGGATGCGCTGCACGCAGGCGGGCGCGGACTGGCGCTGTCGGCCGTGATCGTCTTCGCCATCATCGCGACGACGGCATTCATCAGCACGCAAATGAAAGGCCGGCTGCGTTCCTTCGCGATCTTCGTCGTCATCGTCGCCGGCTATCTGGTGCTGCGCCCGGTCTTCGGCGGCGCGGTGAACGCGGTCGAGGCGGTGGACCCCGCGCGCACGGGCTTCATCGGCGGCCTCGGTCTGCCGATCATGGCGTCATGGCTCGTCGGCGGACTTTTCGCGGCGGCGGTGGCCTGGCTGATCGGCAAGGTGGCGCTGGGGCTCAGGTCCGATTATCTGGCCATTGCGACGCTCGGGATTTCCGAAATCGTCATCGCGGTGCTGAAGAACGAGGACTGGCTGGCGCGCGGCGTCAAGAACGTCACCGGGCTGAAGCGTCCCGTGCCCTATGAGGTCGACCTGCAGCAGGCGTCCTGGTTCGTCGATCTGGTATCGAGGTTCAACGCCGATGCCCTGGCCAATGCGGCCGATGCGGCGGCGCGCGAGGCGATGCTGCGGCAGATGATGATCGAAGCCTCCAGCGCCTTCGTTAAGATCGCCTATGCGGGCCTCTTCACCGTCGTGTTGCTGATCATCCTGGCGCTTTGCGTCCGCGCGCTGAACTCACCCTGGGGGCGGATGATGCGCGCCATCCGCGACAATGAGGAAGCGGCCGCCGCGATGGGCAAGGACATCAAGGCGCGTCACCTGCAAGTCTTCGTGCTCGGCTCCGCGATCATCGGAATCGCCGGCGCGATGATGACGACGCTGGACGGGCAGTTCACGCCCGGCACCTACAATCCGCTGCGCTTCACCTTTCTTGTCTGGGTGATGGTGATCGTCGGCGGTTCCGGCAACAATCTGGGCGCGGTGATCGGCGGCTTCCTGATCTGGTTCATCTGGGTCGAGGCGGAGCCGGCGGGACGCTATATCGTCGAATTGATGAGCGCGAACATGGATCCCGACTCGCCGCTCTATCGTCACCTTCAGGACATCGCCGCGCCGTTCCGCCTGTTCGTGATGGGGCTCGTCCTGCTGATCGTGCTCCGCTTCTCGCCACGCGGTCTGCTGCCGGAAAAGGTGCGGCACAGTTAGAGACGCTCAGGAGGGTACAGGGACTAAGGCCGGCGTAATCGCCGGCCTTTTCCGTTCAGGTCAGAGCCGCGCGCCTGCGCGCCAGCGTTCCGGGGTGACGAAGCGCCCCTGCCAGAGGCCCAGCGACCGCGCTTCGGCCTCCATTTCTTCCCAGACATAGTCGAGGCCGACGGACCGGTCGGGGAGCGCCCAGCCCGCCGAGATCAGCAACTGGCCGATGTCGCGGCCGGCGAAGTCGTGGCAACGGACTTCCTTGTGTTCGGGCGCGTCGGGCTTCACCAGATCGCAAGTCAGTATCCCGTCGATCATGTCGGCGAGAGCGGCCCGCGCCTGCTCTCCGCAGGAATATTCGGCACCGTCGGCGGCGAGACATTGCTGGCCGATGTCCGGCGCATCGATCGCGTGCAGCCGATAGAGCCTGCCATTGTCGTCGATGAGCGTATTGCCGTCGACGGCCTCCGGATGGGCGAGGAGAACATAGTCTCCACCGGCCTGCGCCGCGCCTGCCAACAGCACCGCCATGACAGCGCCCGTGAATACCCTTGCGGTGTTTTTCATCTGTCTCTCCGAAGTCCTGATTGCCCTTTTCCATTGGCGACGCCCGAAGCGAATGCGGCCTGTTTCAGTGCTCTCTTGTATCCGCTTCAGGCGGTCCTTCCCGTCTCGTTCCGGCCCCGGAAACTTCCGGTTTTAGGCTCCTCATATTGTGAGCCGGCTACACAAAAACTAGCACGGTTTTTGGTGCTTTTCCACAAGTGGGTCGATACGAAATCTTACAGGGCCGCGCGGATGGCAGTTCGGGCGACGACCCAATGCGGGCCAGAAAGCCAACACGCGACGTGTTTTTAATGTCGGAATTACAATGGCTTATTCACGCAAGAGGCATCATGCGCGGACGAAAATCCGGCATGGGCAGGTGTGCCGCAAGACTCCGGCCTGGAAATCGAAAATCCGCTTCGGAGTTTTGTGAAATCCATATGACAAGCGGAAAAAGCGAATCAATTGACGCAGAAAGGCTGGCCCGAGCAAAGGCTGAGGCCGGGCCGCCCTCGAAATTCCGGGCAAAGAAAAACCCCGGGACGCGACAGCGTCCCGGGGGTTCGTATGGAAAAAGCGAAGGAGCGGCTTAGCGCACCTGCACCGTCTTCCAGGCGCCGTCCTCGATGGTCAGCTGCTTGTAGGAGCCCTTTGCTTCGCCGACATCGGTGAACTCGACGCCGGTCGCGCCCTGGTAGTCGATGTCAGTGCCTGCGGCGACGAGTTCGAGCGCCTTGGCGAGCTCGCCGGGGCCGATCTGCTCGCCCGGAGCGTTGGCGATGTCCATGACGTTTCCGGCGATCGAGCCGCGGTCGGCCGAGCCGGCCTTCTGCATGGCGAGGATCATCAGCGCGGCGGCGTCATAGCTCTCGCCCTGGTAGGGGCCCGAACCCTGCGCGCCGTTTTCCTTCGCCATTTCGGCGAATTTCGTGGCGTCTTCGGATTCAGTACCCGGGGCCGTACCGATCACCTTGGCGGCGTCGAGACCCGGCAGGTCGAGCAGCGAGTCGCCGATCATGCCGTCGCCGAGCACGAAGGTGTCGAACGCGCCGGTGTCGATGGCGGCCTGCATGATGCCGCGGCCGCCCTGGTCGACATAGCCGAGCACTGCGAGCGCGTCGCCGCCGGCGGAGGCCAGAGAACCGACTTCGGCGGAGTAGTCGCCCTTGCCGTCCTCATGCGGAGCCGTGATCGTCACTTCGCCGCCGGCAGCCTTGAAGGCAGCCTCGAAGGAATCGGCGAGGCCCTTGCCGTAGTCGTTGTTGGTGTAGGTGATGGCGATCGACTTGATGCCGGCTTCCATCGCCACATCGGCAAGAACTTCGCCCTGGCGGGCGTCGGACGGCGCGGTGCGGAAGAAGAGGCCGTTGTCCTCGATCGTCGTCAGCGCCGGCGAGGTGGCGGACGGCGAGATCATGACGACGCCGTTCGGGATGCCGACATTGTTGGCGATAGCCGTCGTCACGCCCGAACAGTCGGCGCCCATGATGGAGACGACGTTTTCGGAGGTGATCAGGCGCTCGGCGGCAGCCGTGGCGGCAGCCGCGTCAACGCAGGTCGAATCGGCGCGAACCGAGGTGATGGTCTCACCGTCGAGGAACTTGCCGGATTCGGACGCTTCCTTCATCGCCAGTTCGGCGCCAGCGGCCATGTCGGGGGTCAGGGATTCGATCGGGCCGGTAAAGCCGAGGATCACACCCATCTTCACTTCGGCCTGGGCCGCGGCGGTCAGCGCAAACACGCTGGCGGCGGCAAGAAGCAGAGTCTTTCTCATGTTCATGTTACTCCCTAAATCTTCGCCCATCCGGGGGCGCGGCGGATCCGCATCCCTGGTCCGGAAAGCTGACGGGTTTTAAAGCGTACTCGGCATCGCCACGCAAGCGATTTGGGGGCGCTCGGTTAAGTGCGAGGCTTAACGGGACGTCTCCGGACCGCCGGAAAAATGAAAGTCCGGCAGCGACTTGAGCGCCTGGGTGAGGGCCTCACCCCAATTGGCCGAGATGGTCTGGTAGTAGGGATCGTCTCCGGCAATCCGCTGGCTGACGCCGAGCTGCAACTTGCCGGCCTCATAGACCTGCATGTCCAGCGGCAGGCCGACCGAGAGATTGGCCTTGATGGTGGAATCGAAGGAGACAAGCATCAGCTTGACCGCATCCTCGAAGCTCATGTCCGGATCGTAGGCGCGCACGAGAATCGGCCGGCCGTATTTGGTCTCGCCGATCTGGAAGAAAGGCGTGTCACCATTGGCCTCGATGAAATTGCCTTCCGGATAGATCATGAAGAGGCGCGGCTCGGAGCCGCGGATCTGTCCGCCCAGGATCAGCGTGGCGTTGAAAGCGCTGTCGGCCGTCTGGCCGCTCATCGCGTTGGCCTGGATGACCTCGCGCAGCGTCTCGCCGACCTGGCGCGCGGTCTGGAACATGGACGGCGTTTCGAGGATCGACGGGTTGCGGTCTTGCGGCGCCTTGGAGCGCTCGTCGAGCAGGGAGACCACGGACTGGGTCGTGGCAAGGTTGCCCGCCGTCATCAGCATCAGCACGCGCTCGCCCGGCACCTGCCAGGAGAACATCTTGCGAAATACGGATACATTGTCGACACCCGCATTGGTACGCGTGTCAGACATGAAGACGAGGCCCTTGTTGAGGCGCAAGCCGACGCAGTAGGTCATTGAGGCAGGTTCCAGCCCGAATCGCGCTAATCTAAAGCTTCGCAGATCCAAATGGAACTGCTCCGCCGCAGACATCTTGTTAGCGGATCAAGCAGACAAACGCGGCGCGCGCCAGATATCCCGGAGATATTTTTTACGGGCGCCGCGTGACGAAAGGTCACGGGCATTCCGGCGATCCGCTTCGCGGTTATCGCGCCGGGAGCGCGCCTATTGCTGCTGGACCTGCAGGGTGACGACCATGCTTTCCTTGCTGTCGCCCAGCCGCATGCCCGAAATCGGCGCGGCCTCCATGTAGTCGAGACCGGTGGCGACCCGCACGTAGCGCTCGTCGGGGCAGATGCCGTTCGACACGTCGAAGCCGATCCAGCCGATTCCTTCGACATAGGCCTCGGCCCAGGCATGGGCGGCGTCCTGTTCGACGCGGTCGTCCATCATCAGATAGCCGCTGACATAGCGCGCCGGAAATCCCATCAGCCGAGCAGCCGCGACGAAGACGTGGGTGTGATCCTGGCATACGCCGTGGCCGGCATCGAGGGTTTCCTCGGCGGTTGTGGAGGCGCTGGTCCGGCCGGTCTCGTATTCGACGGTACGGCCAATCTCGGCCGACAAGGCGTGCAGCCGGTCGACATCGCCCGAAAAGTCGCCGCCGGCGGCCTTGACGAGCTTGCGGACATTGTTGCCGGCGCGGGTCAGCGGGGTCGAGCGCAGAAACAGCCAGAGCGGGGCGAAGCCGCCATGCATGCCGACGATGCCGGAATTGTCGACCGTCTCGACAACGCCTTCGCAGTGGATAGTGATGTCCGAGCGACCGTCGTCGAAACTGACCAGTTCGACGTGGTTATTGTGCTGGTCGTCATATTCGAGTTGCTTGACGCCACCCTCGATATTTGTCTTCCAGGACAGGACCTTCTGGCCGGCACGCGGCTTCGGCGTCAGCCGCAACTGCTGAAGCGCGTAGTGAACGGGCTCATCGTAGTGATACTGGGTCTTGTGGGAGATGGTCAGCCGCATGGTCTATCCGTAGAACCGGTAGTCCTGTTCGATCTGCCTTCCGAGCCGATTGTTGGCACTGAGAAACTCCTCCAGAAATTGGTGCAGGCCCTGATCGAAGATCGTATCGATCGTGTGGCCGCGCAGCTTCGCCAGAACCTCCTCCGAAAGATCGTGGCAGGGCAGCCGATGCCCGTAATCATCGGCAAGATAGCCGAGATTGTCGACCAGCTTCGTATAACAGAATGCGAGCGAGCGCGGCAGGCGGCGGTCGCGTATCAGGAATTCGGCGATGCCCTTGGGGTTGATGTCGCCCGCATTGAGCCAGCGATAGGCGCGCTGCGCCGAGACCGATCGCAGGATCGTCTCCCACTGCACATTGTCCAGCGACGAGCCGACATGCATGACCGAAGGCAGCAGCACGTAGTATTTGACGTCGAGAATGCGCGCCGTGTTGTCGGCGCGTTCGATAAAGGTTCCGATACGGGCGAAATCGTAGATGTCGTTGCGCAGCATGGTGCCGTGCAGGGCGGCGCGCACCAGCGCGCTCTGCTGGCGAATGGTGCCGAGCGTTTCCGGGAGGTCGCGTTCACGCACCGGGCGGGCGAGCACGTCTTTCAGCGCCAGCCAGCATTCGTTCGTCGCCTCCCAGACCTCACGGGTCAGGGCCGTGCGCACGAGCCGGGCGTTGTTGCGCGCGGCCTCGACGACCGAGAGCACGCTGGACGAATTGGTCTTGTCGCGCAGCATGTAATCGGTGACCGTGCTGGCGTCGGCCTGGTCATGGCGCTCGAGGAAGCCTTCCTGCACGCCGGCGGTCTGGATAACCGACATCCACTCGTCCTCGGCGGCGGCGGAACGTGTCAGGGCGATACGGAATCCGGCATCGACCAGGCGCGCATTGTTCTCGCTGCGCTCCAGGTAACGAAACATCCAGTAAAGTCCGCCCGCGGTCTTGCCGAGCATCTATTCCTCCAGCACCCAGGTGTCCTTGGTGCCGCCTCCCTGACTTGAGTTGACGACCAGCGACCCCTTCTTGAGAGCCACACGGGTCAGCCCGCCTGGCGTGATGTTGATGCCGTTCGGCGAAACCAGCACGAAGGGGCGCAGGTCGACATGGCGCGGCGCCAGACCCTTCTTGGTCAGGATCGGCACGGTCGACAGCGACAGGGTCGGCTGGGCGATGTAATTGCCGGGCTTGGCCTTGAGCTTTTCGCGGAAGGCGGCGATTTCGCGTTTCGAGGCGGCAGGGCCAACCAGCATGCCGTAGCCGCCGGAGCCGTGCACTTCCTTGACGACGAGTTCGTCGAGATGTTCGAGCACATAGGTCAGCGAATCGTCGTCGGAACAGCGCCATGTCGGCACGTTCTTCAGGATCGCTGTCTCGCCGGTGTAGAACTCGACGATGTCGGGCATGTAGGAATAGATCGCCTTGTCGTCGGCAATGCCCGTGCCCGGCGCATTGGCGATGGTGATGCCGCCGGCACGGTATACGTCCATGATGCCCGGCACGCCCAGCAGCGACTGCGGATTGAAATTCAGCGGATCGAGAAAGTCGTCGTCGATGCGGCGATAGATGACGTCGATCGGGGTGTAGCCGCGCGTCGTGCGCATGGCGATGCGCCCGTCAATGACGCGCAGATCGTGACCCTCCACCAGTTCCGCGCCCATCTGGTCGGCGAGGAAGGCGTGTTCGAAATAGGCCGAGTTGTGGATGCCCGGCGTCAGCACGGCGACAACAGGCTTGCCGTCGCATTTGTCCGGGACACAGGCCGAAAGCGAGCGGCGCAGGTTTTTCGGATAATCGCTGACGGGCTGGACGCGGATCTTCGAGAACAGCTCCGGGAACATCTGCAGCATCGTCTCGCGGTTCTCCAGCATGTAGGAGACGCCGGACGGCGTGCGGGCATTGTCCTCCAGAACGTAGAACTGGTCTTCGCCGGTGCGCACGATGTCGGTGCCGACGATGTGGGTGTAGATATTGCCGGGCGGGGCGACGCCGATCATCTTGTCGAGGAACGCCTCATTCTGGGCGATCAGCTCGACCGGGACGCGGCCCGCGCGAATTATTTCCTGGCGGTGATAGATGTCATAGAGGAACGAGTTGATGGCGCGCACGCGCTGCTCGATGCCGCGCGAAAGCCGCGCCCATTCCCGCCCCGAGATGATCCGCGGCACGATGTCGAACGGGATCAGCCGCTCGGCGGCCTCTTCCTGACCATAGACGTTGAACGTGATGCCGGTGCGGCGGAAAAAGGTTTCCGCCTCCTTCGACTTCCGGTTCAGCCGTGCGGCGTCCTCTTCGAGGAACCAGCCATGATAATCGCTGTAGGGCGAACGGGCCTCGTTCTCTCCAACCAGCATCTCATCGAAGATACTTTTCGCGCTATCCATTCCCTCAAGACTATGTTTTTGCGCATAATACGCAAGTGGGCATCTGCATGACCAACGGGCAAGCAATAAAAAAGGTTGCACAAATTATCGGCAAGCAGCCCGCTTGCGCGCCAGAGCACGGACGCAACGTAAGTATGGAACTCGTTAAAAGGGTTCCGCGAACCGGGAGGACTTCATGATCTGCGAAATCGTCACCTTTCCCGCTCCCGCGGGCGCGAATCGCGAGGCGATCGTCGAGGATGCGCGCCACGTCGTGGCGCGCTGGCAGGGGGAAAAGGAATTGGTACGCAAACACTTCGTGTGGAGTGACGACCGCACCACGCTGAAAGGCATCTATTTCTGGACGTCGCGCGCCGCCGCCGAGGCGGCCCACAGCGAAGAATGGTTGCAGCAGGCGGAAAAACGCATCGGCACGCGCCCGACCATCGACTATTTCGACGCCTTCATGATCATCGACAACGCGGCGGGAACCGTGACGGAATATCCGGAGGACGGCGCGGACGCGTGAAAATGGCGAGCTTTACGCCGCCTGGCAATCGCTGCACAGGCCGCGCATCTCGACAGTCGTCTTGCGCGGCTTGAAATCGGCTGACCTCGTGATCGTGTCGAGCGCGTCGACCAGGGAGCTGTCGGTGATTTCCGCAACGGAGCCGCAATCGTCGCATATGGCGAATGCGACGGCTTCATGGGTTGCGCAGCCGGGATGACGGCAGGCGACGAAGGCATTCAGGCTTTCGAGGCGGTGCACCATGCCGAGGTCGAGCAGTTTGTCGAGGGCGCGATAGACCTGCAACGGAGCGCGCAGCCCCTCTCCGTTGAGACGGTCGAGAATGTTGTAGGCCGTCAGCGGCGCGTCGGCGCCCTCCAGCGTGTCGAAGACGAGCGACTGGTTACGGGTCAGGTCGGATCTCGCCGCGTGCGCATGCTCGTGATGATGGTCCCCGTTCATGTCCTGCCCTCCTGCCGTTTTATCAACCCCCTGACCGGTATCAGGCCGGCGACGAAAATCGCAAGCGCCGTGACGACGATCGACGGGCCGGACGGCGTGTCCCATTCGAGCGATGCGAAAAGCCCGCCGACCACGGCGGCGACGCCGAACAGCGCCGCATAGAGCGCCATCTGCTCCGGCCCGGCTGCGAAACGCCGCGCGGTGGCCGCCGGGATGATCAGCAGCGCGGTAATCAGCAATACGCCGACGATCTTCATGGCGATCGCGACGACGATGGCCAGCAGCAGCATGAAGACGACATTGGCGCGTTCCGGCCGCATGCCTTCGGCCGCCGCCAGTTCGGGATTGACGGTCGCGGCGAAAAGCGGCTTCCACACCCAGGCGAGCACGGCGAGGACGAACGCGCCGCCGGCATAGATCGCTGCGATATCCGCCTTCGAGACGGCGAGAATGTCGCCGAAGAGCAGGCCCATCAGATCGATGCGCACCCAGGTCATGAAGGCGAGCGCGACGAGGCCGAGCGCCAGCGCCGAATGGGAGAGCAGCCCGAGCAGCGCATCCGCCGACAGGCCGGCGCGGCGCTGCAGCCACAGGAGCGACAGCGCGACCGTCATCGAGACGACGAAGACGGCGAGCGTGACGTCGATTTCGAGCAGGAAGGCAATGGCGACGCCGAGCAACGCGGCATGCGAGAGCGTATCGCCGAAATAGGCGAGCCTGCGCCAGACGATGAAGCAGCCAAGCGGGCCTGCGACGAGCGCGACGCCGGTGCCGGCGACGATGGCGCGGACGAAGAAGTCATCGAGCATCGGACGCGTCCCCCTTCCCGGTTTCCTTGTGCCCGTGATCATGGTCGTGATCATGGCCATGGTGATGGCCGTCTTCCTCGAAGCAGTGATCGGTCACCGTGCCGTCGGCATGGCGCACACGGCCGTCCGGCAGATGGGTGTGGTCATGATGATGCTGGTAGACCGCCAGCTGCGCCGCGCCCCGCGCACCGAAAAGCTGTCGGTATTCAGCGCTTTCGGCGACGACCTGCGGCGTGCCGTGGCAGCAGACATGGCCGTTGAGGCAGATGACGCGGTCGGTCGCGGCCATGACGACATGCAGGTCATGCGAGATCAGCAGCACGCCGCAATGCAGATGGTTGCGGATGTCGGCGATCAGTTCGTAGAGCGCGATCTCGCCGGAAAAATCGACGCCCTGCACGGGCTCGTCGAGGACGAGGAGATCGGGGCGGCGGGCGACGGCGCGGGCAAGCAGCGCGCGCTGGAATTCGCCGCCGGACAGATTGCGCACTTCGGCGTGGGCGAGATGGGCGATGCCGGTCGATTCCAGTGCGGCGGTCTTCTCCTCGCGCGACAGCGGATTGGTCAGCGTCATGAAACGATCGACGGTCAAGGGCAGCGTCCAGTCGACCGCGACCTTCTGCGGCACGTATCCGACGCGCAGGCCCGCGGCGCGCGTGGCGCGGCCCTCGCTGGGCGCCAGCACGCCGAGCGCCATGCGCGCGGTCGTCGATTTGCCGGAGCCGTTCGGCCCGATCAGGGTGACGATCTCTCCGCGCTCGACCTCCAGGTCGATATCGCGCACCAGCCATCGGCCGGCGCGTTCGACGCCTGCCTTGTCCAGGCGCACCAGCGATTGCGGCATCTGCAACACGTTTGGTCCTTTCGGTATCGCGAATAATTCGCGCGGCTTGACGACCGCGTCAATCTCAGTTTATTCGATAACGCGATGTAATGATATAACATCACCTACCTCATCCGCAATGCTTTGCAAGGACACGTTATGAAGCGCTTTCGGACATTTCTACTCGCCACCGCCGCGCTCGGCGCCACCGCCTTTTCCGCGCATGCCGACGTCAATGTCATCGCCTCGATCAAGCCGGTTCAGTCGCTGGTGGCTGCGGTCATGCAGGGCGCCGGGGAGCCTTCGCTGATCGTCGAGGGCGCAGGGTCGCCGCATACCTACAGCCTGAAACCGTCGCAGGCGGCCGCCTTGCAGAAGGCCGATCTGATCTTCTGGGTCGGCGACAATCTGGAAGCTTTTCTCGAAAAACCGATCTCGACGATCGGCAACGCCAAGTCGGTCGAATTGATCGACGCGCATGGGCTGGAGACGCTCGGTTTGCGCGAAGGCGGCGCCTTCGAGGAACATATGCACGACGGCGAGCATGCGGACGAAGATCATGACCACGAAGCGGAACATGCCGAGAGCCACGAAGACGACCATCACCACGACGAAATCGACATGCATGTCTGGCTCGATCCGGTGAATGCGAAAGCCATGGCGGATGACATCGCGGAGGCCCTTTCCGAGGCGGATCCGGACAACGCGGCGCTCTACAAGAAGAACGCGGCAGACCTCTCCGCGCGGATCGATACGCTGACGACGGAGCTTTCCGCGGAACTCGCCCCCATCAAGGACAAGGGCTTTATCGTGTTCCATGACGGCTACCAGTATTTCGAGCACCGGTTCGGCCTTTCGGCGGCGGGCTCGATCACGGTATCGCCGGATGTCATGCCGGGCGCGGACCGGATCAGGCAAATCCAGGCCAAGATCGGCGAATTGGGCGCGACCTGCGTGTTCGCCGAACCGCAATTCGAACCGAAGCTTATCGCAGTGGCGACCGAGGGTAGCGACGCGCGCTCCGGCGTGCTCGATCCGCTGGGCGCGAATATCGAGGCGGGGCCGGAGCTCTATTTCACGCTGATGCACAACATGGCGGAATCATTCTCAACCTGCCTTTCCGGCGCCTCGTAATAAACCCGAGAGCCGGCTCGGCTTGAAAGTGGACTGCTGACGACTGATAACTGTGACCAAAGGCCGGGCGGCAACCGCCCGGTCGCCCTTTGCCGACGGATGCGGGGCTGGCAGGCGCGCCGCGTCGTTCTTATATATTCCGAAATTGTAATATCTTCGGAGCCCTGTCATGTCCGACCGTCACCAAGTGGTCTGCCCGTCCTGCGCGGCGGTGAACCGCCTGCCCGCCGCAAAGCCTGCCGAAAAGGCGAAATGCGGCGTCTGCCACGAGCCGCTCTTCTCCGGCCATCCGGCCAATGCGAACGGCGCCATGTTCGAAAAACAGATCGCGCGCAGCTCGGTCCCGGTGGTCGTCGATGTCTGGGCGCCGTGGTGCGGCCCCTGCCGGATGATGGCGCCCGCCTTCGAGAAAGCCGCGCAGGAACTGGAGCCGGAGATCCGCTTCCTGAAACTCAATTCCGACGAGGAACAGGCCGCCGCCGGCCGGCTGGGCATTCGCGGCATCCCGACGCTGCTGCTCTACCGGGACGGCAAGGAAGTGGCCCGCCAGTCCGGCGCGATGTCCGCGGGCCAGATCACGGCGTGGGTGCGGCAGCATATGCGGGTGGGGGCTTAGGCGATCACGACAAGTTCGCCGTCAGCGGCGCAGCGCTTCCACGAGGCGGCCGACCTCGATCTGGCTTCGTACGCCCATCTTGGTCATGGCGGACTTCTTCTGGTTGCGGACCGTATGGATGCTGACGGATCTCTCGTCGGCGATCTCGCGCGGAGAGAGGCCGTCGGCCAGGCGGATAACCGTCTTCATTTCGTGCGCTGTCAGGCTGTAACGCTTGCAGAGGGCATCCAGCGGCGAGCGATCCGACGCCCGGCGCGACGAAACCGTGACCAGAAAGACGGGCTCGTCCGCGCTGAACAGGAGGCCCGGGCCCGGATAGGGCAACAGGTCGGGCATCACATGCGCAATGCGGCAAGTGTGGACTTCCTTGCTTTCGGTGTCGGTCAGTTCGAAGCTGACGGGGTTATGCAAGTCGGATGCGGCAACCTCAGACAGATTTCTCTGGAAGATCCGTTCATACGGCCATTGCGCGAAGACGAGCCGACCAATCATATCCCTGCGCAACAGACCGCCGTTTTCCAGAGCCATCTCGCCGTTGCGGTCGGCATGGACGATTTGGCGATCGCCAGTCACGGCAAAACAGCCAGATGTGACCGGATCGGTAGCGCCTACATGGGCCTGCTGTTGTAGCGCCCGCCCGGTAATCGTGCGCATCATCTCGAAGGCCTGCTGAAGATGCGGCGCCAGCAGCGCCATGAGCTCCATCCATGGCTCTTCGAGGCGGTCCAGGTCGCGGCTGCGGATATTGCCGCCGATCGAGAAAATCCGACGGTTTTCCTTGAACAAGACCACGCCGCCGCCGCCGAGAATATCCTCCTGCGGCTTGACCCAGTCGTTATACCATTCCGTCCTGTAGAGCTCTTCGTGCGAGCAAACAGATCTTCCGAGCGTCGGCACGCCGACCTTGCCGGCCAGCAAGCGGTCCGCCCAGACATTCTTGGCGAAATAATAGTCGTGATAGCTCCGCATGAAATCGGGATCGTAGCCTGACACGCGCGCACCAAGATCCGTATTGGTCTCGAGGTCACAGCCGAACATCGATGTGCGGACACCACCGTAAGTGCATGCCAGCCTGTCGAGGAAGATATCCCACTTCGTCTCGTCGAGCGCCGCGCCGTAGATCAGCGAGGTGAGTTCACTGAACTCCCGCATTCCGATCGCCATCCACGCCTCCTTCCGCCTCCGACCTCCTTACCGAAACCGGCTTGGAATTTCGGGTTCAGGTCCACCCAGTCTGTAAGTATATACACGAAGACATCATCCCGACCGAGCCCTTATATAGTCCAATTGGGTCATGAACCGGCGACCCTTTCGCGGTTAGTCTTACCCTAACGGCCAAACCGGCCACCACCCTGGTCCGCATCTGCAGGGTGTGCTCGCGAATGCGGCACTATCCAGTCAGCCGCTCTTGCCGCCTTGCCCGATGCCCCGTGGCAAGGCGGCTTTTTTCTTGCGTATACGCGCCGAATATGCGGCCTTCCAGAGAACGCGCCTTCTCCCCGATGAGGCGGGAATGATGCGGCCCGCACAACCTAATGTTGTGGTTATGACCCATCGTTCGTTCGAATATGGCTTGGCAGGCCCGGACTCAAACGGTTAGCCTGACCCCCTATTCCGGAGGCTTATTGGAGGGGCAATCATGACAACCGGGAAATTTCGAAAGATTGCCGGCGCGGCGGCGATCGTCCTGGGCTGCGGCCTGCAGACAGTCTCCGCGCAGGAGGCCGGCGGCGATGGCGCGCAACAGGCTCCCGCCTGGCGGACTCAATGCGCCGGGTCGGCGCGCACCAGCGCCGCCCTTGAATGTTCCATGGAGCAAAGGCTGGTGCTGGAAGGCGGCGGCCAGTTGCTGGCGCGGATGCTCATTCGCATGCCTGCCGATACCAAACGGCCGGTCTACATGATCCAGGTGCCGCTGGGCATCGCGCTGCCGGTCGGCCTGCGGATCAGCGTCGACGGCGCGCCCGGTCAAAATCTCGGTTTTCAGACCTGCGACCAGGCGGGATGCTATGTGGGCGAACCGTTCCCGGACGACCTGCTCAGCGCCATGAAAGCCGGCAACGTCGTCTCGATCAGTTTCGAGGACAACCAGAAGCGGCCGATCAAGCTCGATTTCTCGCTCAAGGGCTTCACCAAGGCCCTCACCGACATCAGCCCCGCCTGACCGCTTCCCTTGATCGCGGACACGCGGTTCGCGATCAGAACGGCAGCGACAATTTGAGATCGCCGCTATAGGTCTCGGTCGTCTTGCCGAGGCGCGCGCTTGCCATCGCCCTCACGCTCAGGCCCGGACCCGTCACCATGTCGAATCCGAGGCGCAGGTCGAGCGCGGTATCGTCTATCTTGTCATCCACCGTAAAGGGCGCGGCGGACGGCTCTCCCGCGAATGTACCGGAAAGGCCGGGATCGCTCCCGACCGGGACAAAGAGAACACCCGCTCCCGCGAAGGGCCGTACGACTGTTCCCGCATCCGTGGCAATTTCCGCTCCGAGCTCCACGCCCGTGTTGACGGTCACCATCGTATGCGCCGGCTGGGAGACATTGACGTCGAGCGGGCTGTCTCCGCTCTCGGAGAAATCGCTGCCGAATATATGCGTTACGCCGAGATCGAGATGCGGGCGCAAATAGGCGGTCTGGTTTCCGAATGTGTGAGAGATCCGGCTGTGCGCCGACAGATAAGCGAAGTCCTGGGTGCCGTCGTCGACGTAGCTTGGGCCGAGCGGCAGGTCGATCGCGCGCTGGACGTTGTAACTGTCATAGCCGGCCGCGAACGTGCCCGCGAGAACGGTGCCGCCAAAAACGCCCTTGAGAGACGCACCGGCGAGATAGCTGATACCGGTGGACTTATCCAGGCTGCCGGAGTTGCTGGTTACGTTCTCGATCGACAGACCGAAACCCGCCCGTACATGCTCGGAGACAATTCCCTGCGCGCCCAGGCGCCATCCGTATCGATTGCTGGAAAACGACGTGCTCGGCATGTCTGAGGATTTGTGGCTGCTGCTGCCGGTTGCCGCGATCCACATGCATTCGCTTTCGGCGTTGAACTTGTAAGGCCCGTCCATGACCTTGCAGCTGAGCAAAGCGTTGGAGAAGTCCATAACTCCGTAAAGCGATGCGATCTGATTGCCCAGATAGGGTGCGGGGTCTAACTCATCGATAATCGCGGCATACTCGGTGAGATCCTGGATATCGAACAACGCCACGATCACCGGCTCGAGCGCCGCGGATCCGCCCGCCAGCTGCAACCTGTTGATATATTCGCCGACCGCCGCATCATCCGCGTCCAGGCCAGCCGGCGCGAAATCGATGCCGTAATCGAGAACAAGGTCGGTCGCGTTGGACGAAAGCGAATAATTGGCGACCGCGCTGACCGGCGCGTCGAGGATAAGGCCGTTGTCCGTCAGCGAAATATCGGAGCGCGCCAGCAGAGCCGTATGCTGACCGGGCTTGGCCGTGCCGATGTTGAGAAGCGACAGGCGAACCGTGCCGTCGAAGACGATCGTGTCGGCTGACATCAGCGTGTCGGCCTCGGCGGGGACCAGCGGCGAAACGGTCGTCAGCGAGGTTCTCGAGAGGTCCATATCGACGCCGTAGACGCCGGTCGCGGTCTGGGTGAAGCTGCCCGTCATGCTCGTCGACATGACCTTGCCGTCGCCGCCGGGCGACATCCAGCCGCTGTTCGAGACCGTTCCGCCGGAGCCGGCGAAAGCGTATCTGCCGAAATTGAGCGTCGCGCCCGCCTGGTTGGTGAAGCTGTTGACGCCAACGCCGAGATCGAAAGAGCCGGTGACGGTGCCTGCATTGGTGACCGTCTCGGAACCGCCGAGATGGGTCGCGTCGCTGCCGCTGGCGAAGATCGCGTAACCGTCGTCGACGCCGTCGAAGGTGGTGATATGGCCGTTGTTGGTCAGCGTGTTGGCGTCGCCGTCAGTGATCCAGACGCCAACGCCGAGGAATGTATGCTTGTCGTCGACGACGAGGCTGCGTCCGCCGGCGACCACCGTGTCCGCGCCGTTGATCGTGACGGCGATGTCGCCGTTCTTGTCGTTGTCGACGGCGACGCTCTGCGCGAGGACGCCGACAGCGCCAAGGCCGCGCTTGGGAGCATCGAGAGTTCCGTCGTCGTCTGTGTCGAGGATCTGCGCGGTGAGAACCGAGCCGTTCACCGTCACATTCACATTGCCGGCCTCGCCCGCGTGGGTGTTGCCGGCCGTGCCCGCGGCGCTCTGGGCGAAAATGCCGGCCGCGCTGTTGCCGGCAGTCTTCACGGTTCCCGTCAGATCCACGGTCACGACACCGGCGTCACCAGCGTCTCCGGCGCTGCCCAGTTGATAGCTCAGGACATCGGTGACGTTGCCGAGATCGCCTAGGACGCCGCCGCCGCCGCCCACCGACTGCGCCATGATCGCCGCGGCGCTGTCGCCATGGGTGACGATCATGCCGTCGAAATCGACCTCGACCTTCGCGCCGCTGCCGCCATTGCCGCCGCTGCGGCCCATGGCAAGCCCCGCGCCGATATTCATCGCCGGCACGCTGACGGGGCCCTCTTTCATGGCCGACGTCATCACCCGGTTCACGTTGCCGGCCATGCCGCCGCCGCCGCCGACGCTCTGCGCAAAGACGCCGTGAGAGGCCGCGCCGAATGTCTGGACGAGGGCATTGCCCGTCTGCGTGACGGTCACAATTCCGCCGTTGCCGGCCGAGCCGCCTGCGCCGCCGAGCCCCAGCAGCCCGGTCGCGCCCGACACGCCGGTGCCGCCGATACCGCCGCCGCCGCCCACGGACTGCGCCAAAATGGCGATCGAGTTCGCGCCATGCGTCGTGACGTGGCCGGAATTGTCGATATCGACCACCCCGCCGTCGCCCGTCGATCCGGCCGAGCCGCCGACCGCCACCTGAATGTTCTTGTAGGTCTTCAACGACCCGTATTTCGACGTGATGATGGAGTCGGCGCCCTTCAGGTTCAGGATCCCGCCGAGCCCGACGGTTCCGTTGCCGCCGTCGCCGCCGCCACCGCCCACGGACTGGGCGTAGATGCCGTGTGCGGTGTCGCCCGAAGTTTCGATTTCGCCGGAATTGTCCACCGTGACCTTGCCGCCGTGGCTGCCGGTGCCGCCATTGCCGCCGATGGTCGCGGCCAGCGAAAGGTTGTTCTTGTTGGCTGTCTGCCCCTCTTCGGGCTTCGTTATGATCACCTGGTAGGTATTCGCCCGTCCGCCGACGCCGCCGCCGCCGCCCACCGACTGGGCCTGGATGCCATGGCCGCTGTCGCCGCCGGTCATCACTTTGCCGGTATTGGTGACGACGACCTCTCCGCCGTAGTTTCCGTCACCGCCATTACCGCCGATCGTGACATCCGCGACGACGGACCGCGAGGATTGATTGGCGGAATCCGTCAGCATGCCGACACCGTTGACACCGCCGCCTCCATCGCCGCCGCCGCCGCCGACCGATTGGGCGAAAATGCCGGTCGCGGCGGTGCCCATCGCGGTGACCGCGCCGTCGTTGGTGACCGTGACCGTGTTTCCGAAGCCGCCGTCGCCGCCCGCTCCACCGACCGCGACGCCGACATTCAGCGTCTTCGATTCCTCGTCCTCCGTTCCCGAGGACTTGCCCAGCTGCGCCGTCACCGCGAGGCCGCCATTACCGCCGCCGCCGCCGATGGACTGAGCCTTGATCGCGTGGCTGCCGTAACCGTTGGTCAGGATCGCCGCCAATTCATGGTTGGTGATCGTGACCGTGCCGGCGCTGTTGCCGGTTCCGCCGCCGCCGCCGACGCTGACGCCGACCGTCGCGCCGACATTCGAGGATCCGGTCATCTGCGCGGCGACCGACAGGCCGCCATTGCCGCCCGAGCCGCCGATGGATTGCGCTAGGATACCGATGGAGTCCCTGCCCCAGGTGGTGATTGCGCCGTAATTGTCCACGGTCGCGGACATCGCGATATTGCCGTCTCCGCCAGCCCCGCCGACGGAAACGCCCGTCGCGCCGGCCGACTCCGAGAAGGCCAGGGTACCGCTCACGGCCATGCCGCCATTGCCACCGCCGCCGCCGATCGATTGCGCCATGACGCCGATGGAATTGTCGCCGTGGGTCGTGATGTCCTGATAGGCCGTGACGGTGACGACACCGCCCTTGCCGCCCTGGCCGCCGGGGCCGCCGATCGCCACGGAGACATCGACGGAAACCTCGCCGCCAAAGCCGAAGGCGCCGGACATGGCGAAGCCGCCATCACCGCCGCCGCCGCCAACCGACTGCGCATGAATGCCGTCAGCACCGTCTGCGTGGGTGACGATCGCTGCGGCCGTGTTCGCCTCGCCGGCCGTGACGGTCACGGTGCCGCTGTCGCCGCCGCCGCCGCCGCTGCCGCCGACGGCAACGCCGACCGACGCACCGTTGCCCACGGTCATCGAGACGCTTCCGGCAAAACCGCCATTGCCGCCGCCGCCGCCCACCGACTGGGCGTAGATCGCATGCGAATCGAGGCCGAAGGTTTCGATGCCGCCGTAATTGTCGACCGTGACCGTGCCGCCCGTGCTGGCCCCGCCGCCCTGGCCGCCGACCGAGATCGCCGCCGCGCCGCCCGGCATGTCGGGGATGGACACGCCCAGCGCGCCAGAAATCGCATAGCCGCCATTGCCGCCGCCGCCGCCGACCGATTGCGCGAAAATTCCGTAGGATTTGCTGCCGAAGAGTTCGGTGACAGTCTTTCCGTCGACCACCGTGTCGACCGAATAGCCGGTGGTTATGTTTCCATGGTTCGTGAGTTTGACCGTGCCGCCGTTGGAGCCGCCGCCGGCCTTTCCGCCGACCGCGACCGACACGCCGATCACGCCGCCGGAACCGGACAGCGAGGAGCCGCCATTGCCGCCGCCGCCGCCGATGGACTGGGCGAGAACGGCGGTCGCATTCTTGCCGCGCGTCGTCACGTCCGTGGCGTTGCCGACGGTAACCTCGCCGCCCTTGCCGCCTGCGCCGCCCGTGCCGCCCAGCGACACGCCGATGCCGCCACCGCCCACCGAAAGCGAGCCCGCCACGCCGCCATTGCCGCCGCCGCCGCCGATGGACTGCGCGAACACGCCGACAGAGCCGTCGCCTGCCGTGGACACGAGGGCGTCGGGCTGGCCACCAGCCTGGGTATTGACGACGACTGTCTTGCCGTCGCCGCCTTCCGAAGCGCTGCCGCCGAGCGAGACCGTGCCGGACATGCCGCCAACCGCCCCCGCCGCCGAAAAGCCGCCATTGCCGCCGCCGCCGCCGATCGATTGCGCCAGGATCGCGTGGGACAGATCGCCCTTGGTGATCACGGAGCCGGCTGCGTTCACGGTCGCCGTGTTGCTGGCGCCGCCCGCGCCGCCACTACCGCCCACCGCAACGCCAACATTGTAGGAGCCGCCCACGGACGCCGCCACGGAGCCGCCGCCATTACCGCCGCCGCCGCCAACCGATTGGGCGAAGATGCCGATGGATTGGTCGCCGGAGGTCTGGATGAGGCCGTTCTGGTTGACCGTGACGGCATTGGACGCGCCGCCCTTGGCGCCGCTGCCGCCGACCGAAACGCTTGCGTCGAGCGTGCCCGCGCCGATGCTCGTGGCAACCGCGAAGCCGCCATTGCCGCCGCCGCCGCCCACCGACTGGGCCTGAATACCGTGCGAACGGTCTCCGGTCGTCACCACGGAGGAACTGGCTAGATCGGCGACCGTATCGCCGTCGGCGAGCGGGTTGTAGGAGACCGTCCCACCCTCGCCGCCGATCGCGCCGCTGCCGCCCACCGCCACGGAGATGCTCGGACCGCCGGAATAGGCGTTGCCGCCATTGCCGCCGCCGCCGCCCACCGATTGCAGGAAGACACCGACCGAGCCGTCTCCCGGCCCGCCCACATCGCCGCCGGTCTTGACCGAGCCGCTGTTGTAGACTTCGACCTTTCCGCCATTGCCGCCGGACGAGCCATGGCCGCCGACGGAGACGAGCGCGCCGGAACTGCCGCCATTGCCGCCGCCGCCGCCGACCGACTGGACGAAAACGCCGAAGGCGTCGCTGTTCGTGGTCTCGATGGAGCCGCTGTTGCGCACCGTGACAACGCCGCCGGTCGAGGAGCCGCCGCCAGCACCGCCGACCGCATAGATGCCGCCCGAGCTCGAGCCGCTGCCGGCGCCCGCGCCGATGCTCGATGCGTTGATGCCATAGGCCGCTTCGCCCGTGGTCAGGATGGATCCGGCATTCGTGACCACCACCGCGCCGGCATTGCCGCCCTGACCGCCCTTTTCGCCGAGCGCCGCGATGCCGGTCGGCTTGCCGCCGGTGCCGCCATTGCCGCCGAGGCTCTGGACGAAGACGCCGTGGCCGAGCTTGCCGTGGGTGGTGATGTCGGAATGAATGCCGAGATTGATGGTGATCTCGCCGCCTGCTCCGCCCGCGCCTCCATGGCCGGCCTTGGAGGCGAACAGGCCGAAAGCGCCGCCGCCGTCGCCGCCCGCGCCGCCCTTGCTGATGGCGTTGATCCCGTAGCGATGGTCGCTCGTCGCGTCGACGGTGACCTCGCCATTGTTGTTGATCGCGACCGAGCCGGCATCCCCGCCGTGATGCCCGTCATGGCACCACGAATAGACAAGCACCGAATGGCAGCTGCCATTGCCGCCTTTACCGCCATAGGACGTGACCGAGATGCCGTAGGCGTCCGTGGTCGACAACCCGCCATCATTGCCCGGATACGGTTCCCGGTGCGTCAGGGTCAGGCTTGCATGGACCGTTTCGCCGGGATCGTCGGGCGTTCCGGCCAGGTATTGCGCCAGCTCGTCGCCGGTATAGCTGGTGCCGTTGATGGAGAAGTCGTTGTCGCCCACCACGATGATGTAATAACCATCCGAGAGAACGGGCTGGTTGTCGCTGTCGGCGACGACATTCTCGTCCTTGCCGTCGATCTTGACCGAGACAATGTTGCCGAATGACGTCGAAATGCCGTCGCTGCCATTGGCTCCGGTCTGGTCCAGCTCGATCCCGATTTTCGACGGATCGACCACTGTCACGCCGGGCGTCGAACCCGATACGGTGACCGTGGTGACGTGGGATGTGTATCGGATGCCGGCTTGCGGCACATCGGGGCAGTCGGCCGTCGAGCCGTTGACGACGCAACCCTCATTCTCGGCGCGGGCGGAGCCCGACATTGCCAGATAAGGCAATGGCATTCCGAAGACGGCGACAAGCACGGGAAAAACGGCGACGGGCAAACGCCCGCGAGGGGCCACCCCGCCAGCGTCAATTCCTCCTCCAGCAGTCAGATCACGCCGATAATCGGCAACAAAATTCCGAATCAAACCGCCCACCCTCGTGCACAGGCTGGTCATGATTTGAATTCAAATCAACTTTGAATGACGCGAAGCCGCGAAAAACCGAAGTTTTCGGGACAATAGGACCTGCCGTATCCACAGCGCGCACGGGACAGGGCGGAAACGAATACTGCGGCTTCCGAGCTTGATGGCGCCCGGGGGCGGATTCGAACCACCGACCTGCCGGAGAAGGTTCGGGTCTGTTTTCAACGTGATACCGATCGTGGCGCAATGTGACCGGCCAACGCGAAACGACTGCCGTCTTGTCTAGCTGCAGTCGTCCGCGAACACCGAACGTCATGTCCGGCTGGTATGTCAGCGCAGTTTCCTGAGCATTCGGCAGAACTGGACCAGGTCCCGTTCGTAGCCGCCGGTACTTGCGAGCACCTGCAGGCAGGTCTTGCGGATACGCGCCTGCTCGCTGCCCGACATGTTGTTATAGGCGGCCAGCACGCTTCCTCCTCCACCGGAGGCTCCGCCGCCACCGCCAGTGCCACCGCCGGTTCCACCACCGACACCTACTCCCACACCGACGCCAACGCCTGAACCGCCACCGATGGATACATCGACATCTGCGTCCACACCGCTACCGCCACCGACGGACGCAGTGACACCAGCATCCACCCCGTTACCGCCACCGATGCCGGCAGAGGCGCCCGCGCTTACGCCGCTATTGCCTCCCAACGATGCCGATGCACCGGCGCTCACACCGCCGTTGTCTCCGCCACCGACAGATGCGCCAGCGCTTACGCCACCCAACGACACACCCACATCGAGCGCATGGGCGGCCGGCAAGGAGGTCAACGTCATGACCGCCATGGCGGTCGTACCGACGAGAATATTTTTGAGAGCACGCTTCATAACTACCTCACTAGTTTGACGATGCACGATTGCCTCCCGAGAAAAGATGCAAATATATATCCGTCACGCAGGCGGCATAAATGCCAAAAGACTAGAGATTTTTATAGTTATTTTTGCCCATCCTAAGGCATTCACTTAATCATGCTTCCAGAACAGATGTATAGATGCAATTGAAATGACTCTTATCGAGCGATTAAGATTAACCGCGGGCTTCGCCGATCCTTCGACTTTTAACGAATGCCAGCGCATCAGGCCTGTCCGGCAATTTCCCTGAGCACGTCGTCTGGCATGGGACGATGCAGTTTCGCGGCTTTTGCCGGCCGGCCGTCAGCCAGGCCTCGTTTTCTTCCTGTGTGGCAGGGATAACGGGCATCGCCTTGGGATGGATCGGCGCGACGACCTTCATCTCATAAATCAGGAAGCCGTATGTGTCTGTGGAGACATGGGCCTCTTTTTAGCCTGCGCGCACTCGTGCAGACGCCACCGAAGACGAAGAGCGGTCAAAATACGGAAAGGTTATCTGTTTTAATGGTGCCCGGGGGCGGATTTGAACCACCGACACGCGGATTTTCAATCCGCTGCTCTACCCCTGAGCTACCCGGGCAATCACTTCAGACAATCGTCGTGAAGGCACCTTCCGGGGCTGCGCCGCCGGAAAGTGCGCGGGTTATAGCATGTGATTTTGCGCTGGCAAGCGCCAATTTCCCGTTCGCGCGACAGGCTGCCGTCAGGTGCGGTCCGGCAGCATCCCGCCGCCGTTTTCGCGCTTTTCCTGTTCCTCGATAATGCCGAGGAAGCGGCGGAAGAACTTCTCCATCCGGTCCAGCCCCTCGTCGAACTCCTCCTCGCTCGGCACCGCGAGCGTGCGGTCGGCCTTATCCTCGAGGCGCGAGATGCGCTCCTCCAGCCTGTCGAGCGCATCCTGGAAGGCGGCGCGCTCGTCTGCGGCGAGCTTGCAGACGATCTGGCCGCTCTTTTCCGTACAGATCGACATTTCGCCGGTGGCCGTGTCCATGCGGACATAGCCCTCCGCGGTCTTTTCCATCACGTAACGGCCGTTCTCGGCGGATGCCGGGGCGGCGGCGAGCAGCGGGGCGATTAACGCCGTGGCGGCGAATTCGCGGCAGGTAAATCTCATCGCGTCGTGTCCTTTCGCGTCATGTCGGCGTCCCTGTCGCCTGCCATAGCAGATAATTCGGCGCGAATTGCGACAGTCCGGCGGAAAGACGCGCAAGAAACTTGTCCGTATCGCCGCTCATGGCTTTTTTCGCCGGCCGGCCGGGATTAATGAGCGGGCATGGACCGGATCATCTACAAGATCGCCACACGCGACCAATGGACCGAGGCCGAACGGGCGGGGGCGTTCGCAGGCGCGCCGATCGATATCGCCGACGGCTTCATCCATTTCTCGACCGCCGACCAGATGCGCGAAACGGCGGCGAAGCATTTCGCCGGGCAGGAGGATCTTCTGCTTGTCGCAGTCGACACGAAGGATTTCGGCGACGCCCTCAAATGGGAGGTCTCGCGCGGGGGCGCCCTCTTCCCGCATCTCTACGGACCGCTCGATCTCGCCGCCGCGATCTGGGTCAAGGAACTGCCGCTTGGCGAGGATGGCGCGCATCAATTCCCGGAGATCGAGGGATGAACCCCGCGACGCTCTGGTCCTGCGCCGGACGCTGGCTGAGCTTCCGCTTCGAGCCGGAAGCCGCGCATCGCATGGCGATCGCCGGGCTGAAGAGCGGCATGCTGCCGGTGCGGGCGGCGGCACAAGATGCGCGGCTGTCAGTGACCACGTCGGGACTGACATTCTCGAACCCGGTCGGCGTCGCCGCCGGCTTCGACAAGAATGCCGAGGTGCCGGACGCAATGATCGGCATCGGTTTCGGTTTTACCGAAATCGGCACGACGACGCCGAAGCCGCAGACGGGCAATCCGCGTCCGCGAATCTTCCGCCTTGCCGCCGACCATGCCGTCATCAACCGGCTGGGCTTCAACAATGAGGGCCATGACGCCGCCTTCGACCGATTGGTCGCGCGGCGCGGCCGGGGCGTCCTCGGCGTCAATATCGGCACCAACAAGGACGCCGAAGACCGCATCGCGGACTATGTGACGGGGCTGCACCGCTTCTATACGCTGGCCGACTATTTCACAGTCAACATCTCCTCGCCGAACACGCCGGGGCTCCGCGACCTGCAGGGCCGCGAACAGCTCGCCAACTTGCTGGCGCGCCTCGCCGAGGCCCGCGCGCAGGAGCAGGAGACGCACAAGCGGATAGTGCCGGTGTTTCTGAAGATCGCCCCGGACATCACTGAGGAAGGGCTCGACGACATCGTCGCCGAAGTGACCGACAAGGGGCTCGACGGGATGATCGTTTCCAACACGACGCTGTCGCGCGCCGGCATCGTGTCCGATCCGGGCGAAGCGGGCGGCCTCTCCGGCCGGCCGATCTTCGAGCGTTCCACCATCGTGCTCGCCAAGACCCGCCAACGGCTCGGCCCGCTGAAAACGCTGATCGGCGTCGGCGGGGTCGACAGCGGCGAAACCGCACTCGCCAAGATCGAGGCCGGCGCGGATCTGGTCCAGCTCTATACCGGGATGATCTACAAGGGCCCCGGCATCGCCAACGACATAAGGCGGGAGTTATCCGCCGCGCTCGATAAAAGCGGCACTGCGGCGATTACGAATCTGCGCGATGCGAAGATGAAGGATTGGGCGCAAAAGCCCATTCCGGCCTGACCCGGTCCGCACGGCGGTGATGCGCCGCCAGGCATGCGCTTTCAGGGCTTCTTGACCGTCGATCCATTCAGAGCCTCGACAAGACCGCGAACCTGATCGCGCAGCCGGGTCACGGATGCTTCGTCGATTCCCAGGCCGTCCGCGAGAGCGCCGGGCACTTTCTCCGCCTCCGAGCGCAGGTCGCGGCCTTTGTCCGTCAAATCGACCAACACCCGCCTTTCGTCCTCCGCGTCGCGGGTTCGGCTGATCAGGCCCGCCGTTTCCATGCGCTTGAGAAGCGGCGTCAGCGTGCCGCTGTCGAGATAGAGGACGTCACCGAGCGATCCGACGCTCCGGGGCGCTTTCTTCCACAGGACGAGCATGACGAGATATTGCGGATAGGTGAGGCCCAATTCGGCGAGGATAGGCCGGTAGAGCCGGTTGAGCAGGTTCGAGGCCGCGTAAAGCGGGAAGCAGACCTGCCTGTCGAGGTCGAGAGGATCACCGTCGTCAGGCAGGTCCATGTCTTGCGTCCTCAGTTCGTCGCAACCGTGATGGCGACATCGATATTGCCCTTTACCGCGTTCGAATAGGGGCAGGCCGCATGCGCTTTTGCAACAATTTCCTCGGCCTTTTCCTGATCGACGCCGGTGATCGTCACATCGAGCGCGACCGTCAGCACAAATCCGCCCTGACCGTTCGGCTCCATTCCGACCGTCGCGACCACGGCGATATCGTCGTCCTTCACCTTGTCTGCCGCCGAGCGCGACACGTGGATGACGGCATTCTCGAAACAGGCGGCGTAGCCGCCGGCAAAAAGCTGCTCGGGATTCGTGGCGTCACCCTTGCCGCCAAGCGCTTTGGGTAGGGCGAGCGGAAGGTCCAGCAACCCGTCGTCGCTCTTGATCGTTCCGGCGCGTCCGCCGACCGCAGTGACCTTCGTGCTGTAAAGCGCGCTCATTCAATCGTCTCCATAGTTATATTTGCTACAATCATATTGCGCACAATATAATATTTATCAAGAGACGGGTTTCGAATTTGCGTCGATGATCGTTTGAGGGGACAAATCTCCGTCAGCGCCCCTGATCGGGGCGGCCGGCTAGAAGTAGCCGTCTTCCAGGATATCCTTCAGCCGGTATCCGACAAGGTTCCGAAAGATTTCGACGACAGGCATCGGTTGCATGAAGACGGTCGTCGACACCATTGCCCCGTCAGCGTCGAAGTCGATCATCCCCGCCATTTCCACCGGAAATCCGACCACATTCCCCGTCCAGTAGCTTACCCGTCGGGCGCCGCCGCCGAGAACCGGGCCGAGATTGCGATGTCCGTATACTGCCGAAGCATGTCCGATGACGGTCCTGACCAGCTCCGCGCCGCGCGGCTTGCGGCGGAGTATGGGGCTGTTGAAGACCGCGTTCTCGGCGACCGGAAACGGGAAATGCGGATCGACGGGTTCGGACGGGTCGTAGTCGGGGACCCGGTCAACCGTTTCCGCCAGATCCCACTCGCCCTGCGGCGCGAGCGCGCGCAGGCGATCGCGCCAGCCGGCAAGCTCATGGACGGGGCGCAACATGATCCGGATCTCCGCGATCTTCGGGCCGGCAAGAAGCGTCAGCGTGCAGCCTTCGATCCGCCCGTCTTGCGTCCGCCAGATCAGCGCTTGCGCCGTCTCGCTTCGAAAAGCCTCTATCTCTTCGGTCTCGACACCGACGGTGTTGCGCATATCCTCCAGAGCGGAGAGCACGGCGGCGGGGCCATGTACGGCATCCATGCGGAAGGGATGCCTGAGTATGACATCGCTGGCCAACAGTCCGGCGTCGGCCGCAAAGCCTATTTCGTTTCGGGTCATTGTGTTCATCCTCAAGTCAGGCGGATGCGAGGAAGCGGATAACGTCCTCGGCGAAGCGCTCGGCATGTTGGAAATGGAACGCGTGCCCGGCATCCGGATAAATGGCGAGTTGCGCGTTCGGGATCGCCCGGACCAGCGCCAGGGAATTTTCGACTGCGAAGGCGCGATCCTGATCGCCATTCGCAACAAGAACGGGAACGGCGATATCGCCAAGCCGCTTGAAGGCGCCGTCCTCGCCCTGGAAAAACTTTCGCGTGGCGATGCCCTGTCCGGCGATGGTCTCCATCGTGGTCTTCCGCGCCGCGCCGGCCGCAGGATCGCCGCCGCCGATCCGGGCAAGCGACGCCATCCCGGCAGCATGGCTCGTCTCGCTGTCGGCGTAGAAGATGAACAGCATCTCGTCCGGCGTGTTGCTATCCTTCGTGGCGATCGCCAGCCATTCGTCGGAAAGAGGTATCGCTCCCTTCACCGCGAAGCTCGGCGTGGTGCCGGCAAGGACGACGCCGCCCAGCCGGTCGCCATGTTTCGCCGCGAGGATCTGTGTGGTCATGCCGCCCATCGACCAGCCGAGCGCGTGCGGTTTCTCAAGGCCGAGCGCGGCGGCCAAACCAATCGCGACATCGGCCGCGCCCTCGAGCGTATCGGGCACGGTTCCGCCGCTTTCGCCCACACCTGCATTGTCGAAGGTGATGACCCGGTGGTTGGCGGCGAGCGCGGCGATCAGCGCCGGATCCCAGTCGGCCATCGCCGCGCGGAACCTGTTGAGCATGAGCAACGGTCGTCCTTCGCCCTGACTGCGCCAGGCGATCGGCGTGCCGTTCACATCGGCTATCCGGGTTTCGCGGCCGGTTGGGGGCTCCTGGATATGAAGGGTCATGTCGGTTTCCTTTCTTCTTCAGGTGACAATTTCGATGGCGACGGCGGTCGCTTCGCCGCCGCCGATGCACAGGGAGGCGACGCCGCGGCTCAGGCCACGAGCGCGCAGGGCATGCAGGAGCGTGACCACCAGCCGCGCGCCCGTGGCGCCTATCGGGTGGCCGAGCGCGCAGGCGCCGCCATTCACGTTCAGCTTTTCACGCGGAATGCCGATATCCCTTGCCGCCGCCATCGCGACGACGGCGAAAGCCTCGTTGATCTCCCAGAGATCGACGTCGTCCGGCTTCCATCCCGATTGAGCCAACAGCTTGCGGATGGCCGGAATCGGCGCCGTCGTGTAGCGGTCGGGCGCTTGCGCATGGGCGGCCTGTCCGGCGATGCGCGCAAGAACGGGCAGGCCCAGCGCTTCGGCCACCGGCATGGGCGCAAGAACCAGCGCGGCAGCGCCATCCGCATTGCCCGAGGCGCTGGCAGCGGTGATCGTGCCGTCTTCGGCAAAGGCCGGACGCAGCTTCGGTATCTTCGCGCTGTCCAGTTGCCCGGGCCGCTCGTCCGCGAAGACATGCGTGTCGCCCTTCCGTTCGGGAACCGTCACGGGGGCGATCTCCGCCTCGAACGCACCGCTCGAAAGCGCCGCCTGGGCCCGCTCCAGCGTTTCGATGGCAAAAGCATCCTGATCCTTCCGGGTAAAACCGTATTCCCAGGCGGTGGCCTTACCGAACGATCCCATGGAGCGGCCGGCCTCGTATGCGTCTTCGAGGCCGTCATGCATCATGTGATCGACGAGTGTCGCCTCCCCGCTCTTTCGTCCGCCGCGCAAGGCAGCAAGCAGATGCGGCGCTCGGGACATCGCTTCCATTCCGCCGGCCACGATGAGGTCGGCGCGGCCCAGGCTCAGCAGGTCGGCCGCCGTCATGATCGCCTTCATTCCAGAGCCGCAGACCTTGTTCACCGTTGTCGCGCCGACATGATCCGGCAGCCCGGCGAAGCGCGCCGCCTGTCGCGCCGGCGCCTGCCCCTGCCCCGCAGGCAGGACGCATCCCATCAGCACCTCGCCGACGCCGGTCGGATCGACGCCGGCATCCTCGAGCGCGGCCGCGATCGCGGTTGCCCCGAGCATGGGTGCCGGCACGGACGCCAACGCGCCGGTGAAGGCGCCAAGGGGCGTCCGCCGGGCGGAACAGATCACGATAGGGTCGGTGGCGGTCATGGCGGGTCTCCCTGTGCTGTCGTTTTAGATTATGATTGTAATCTTTATGCGTCAAGATTAGATTGCGAATATAATCTTATTGCCGAGGAGACCGTCATGCGCGTTAGCCGGGAAGTCGCTGAAGAAAACCGGAAAAGGGTGGTCGAGACGGCCGGCCGGCTGTTCCGCCAACACGGGTATGACGGGATCGGCGTGGCGACGCTGATGAAGGCGGCCGGCCTCACCCAGGGTGGTTTCTACAAGCAGTTCGAAGACAAGTCGGCGCTGGCGGCGGAGGCGACGGAAGCCGCCCTGGCCGAGAACCGGAAGATGTGGGAGGACGTCATTGCCGCGTCTGATGCCGCACCCGGCGAGGCGATCGCCAGCTGGTACCTCTCGCCATCGCATGTCGACACGACGGCGGAAGGATGTTGCTTCGCGGCTCTGGCGGCCGAAGCGCCCCGCCAGGGCGAAAAGGTTCAATCCATTTTTCGCGAAGCATTGGAGGCGAGTCTCCAGCTACTGACCGGCCCGGACCGGGACCGCGAGGAGGCGATGCGGCAATTGTCCACGATGGTCGGCGCCCTCGTGCTGGCGCGCGCCGCGGGTCCGGACGCCCTGGCGAAAGAGTTTTTGGACGCAGCAAGACCGAAATCCTGAGGCGCAATGCCGTTCTTGGCGACCGGTTCTGGTTAACCGCCGGTTACCCGCATTCCGACCATGGTCCGACCGGCTCAAGGAATTGGTCCGACGCCGGGTCGCAGTGGTCCTGCGACCGTTAACAGACGGGGCCGGGCTTTCTACCGTCAGCGGCGTAGAGATTCGCCCAAGACGGAGGAACGACCATGGAAATACAAAGAAGAAAGCTTCTCGCAACCAGCCTGACGCTCGGCCTGGCGCTGGCGATTACGGGCATGCCGATCCATTTCGATCCCGACAGCCATGCGCTGAAGGCCGGTTACGACCCGGCTTACGCCAAGGATGACGGGGACGACGACAGCAGTGACGACAGCGACGACGATGACGGTGGCGACGACGGATCGGATCACGATTCCGGCGACGACCACGGCGGCGACGATGATTCCAATGACGATAACGGCGGCAAAGACGACGGGCCCGATCATGACGCCAACGACGATAGCCGTGATCGAACAAGCAACCGGAGCAGCAGAAGCAGCAGCACGAGCAGCTTCTCCCAGTCTGACCGCACGGGGCGTGTGCGAAAGGCCGAACGCCATGGAGGCAACATCGAAGTGAAGTTCGCGGATGGCTGGAAGGAAGAAATCGAAAACGGCCGCTATGAACTCAAGGACCCCGCCGGGCGCACGGTGGTCGAGCGCGCTTCGACGCAAGCCGATTTCAACAGACTGAGCCTCGCGTTCCGCTGAGCCGCTTGATGACGGGGCCGGACGCTATGTCCGGCCCCATTCTTCCCGGGCGAGCACGGCGGCCTCGACCCGGTTTCTGACCGCCAGCTTCTGCAGGATGCCGGTCATGTAATGCTTGACCGTCTTTTCCTGCAGGTTGAGCTTCAGGCCGATTTCCTTGTTGCTCATTCCTTCGGCGACCAGCCTGAGGATCTTTTCTTCCCGGCTGGTCAGGCTCGCAAGTCCGGTGCCGTCGCGCGATCTGGGCCGGCTCATGGTCACCAGCAGCCGCGCCGCGAGCGACGGAGTGACATAGGAGCTGCCCGACGAGACACGGCTCAAAACCTCGGCCAGTTCGTCTCCGCCAACGCCCTTGAGGACATATCCGCTCGCCCCGGCTTCCAGCGCTCGCATGATGTCGTCGTCGCGCTCCGACACCGTGAGCATGATCGTCTTCGTCGCAACATCCATCGCGGCGATCGCTTCGGCCGCCCTGATGCCGCCACCGGGCATCGAAATGTCGAGAAGGGCGATATCCGGACAATGGGTACGAACCAGTTCGATCGCCTCGTCGGCGGATGCGCCCGCGCCGCAAATCTCGAACATGCCGCTCTCTTTCAGGCTGGCGACGACGCCGTCTCTGTAAAGCGGATGATCGTCGGCGACGATTACCTTTATCTGCCCGCTCATAGGCTCGCCCTTTCCCCGGTGTCGACCGTCATTTCAAGCGTGCTGCCTTCCTCCGGTGTCGTCTGGAAGGACAGGCTGCCTCCGAGGCTCTCGACGCGCTGACGCAGCCCCGCCAATCCGAGGCCGCCGCCGGGAACCGTGCCCCGGGCCGCCGGCGAGGCACCGGACGGCGGCACCCGATCGATGACGGACAGGACAAGTTTCGTTCCCGCGTTTCGCATCTGCACGCTCACCTCGTTTCCCGGCGCGTGCCGGAAGGCGTTGTTCAGGCCCTCCTGGACAAAACGGTAGACGGTAATCCTGATCGACTGGGGCGCGTGCTGCCCGATTGCCTCATCGATATCGAGATCGAGGTCGACGGATATTCCCGTGCGATCCTCATGGGTCGCCGCCACGCGCTCGACGATCCCGACCAGCGGAAGGGTCTCAATATCGGGCATTGAGAGGCCGCTGCATATATCGCGAATGTCGGTCATCGCCTCGCCGAGTGCATCGCGCAGAACGCCGATTTCGCGCGCCCGCACTTCCCGGTCCTCGATCCGGGCGAGCCCGTCGATCTTAAGCGCGGCGAGACTGACGAGCTGCGCCGGCCCGTCGTGCAGATCGGCGCTTATGCGGCGGAGATATTGCTCGTTCAACTCGGCGCCTTTCGCCGACGCGCGCTGAACACGCTCGCGCAGAACGGTGTTCTGGTCCGCGATGCGCTGCATCTCGTGCATGCGTATGCCCAGCACCTCTCGCTGACGGTCGATCATGCGGCTTCCGCGCAGGACGATTCCATAGAGCGAGAGCGCCATCAGAAAGGTGGTGAGCCCGACGACGATCCAGCTTTGCCAGAGCAGATCCCGCAACGAGCCCTGAAGGACCGTGGTGTCTTCGTAGAATTCGGCGACCGCGATAATGTCGCCCGACCAGTACTCCCGGACCGGCGAATAGATTTCGAGAAACGGCATGTCGCGCGCCCGCTCGCCGGAGCTTTCATCCTCGTCGAGCGCGTCGTACTCGGCCATGACGTTTCCCTGCCAGGCCGCCTGCAGGCTGGGGGAAGGCTCGAAACGCTCGCCGGTGATGTCCGAAACGCTCGACCAGGCGACATAGCCGCCGGGCTTCCAGATCTTGATCGCGATGACCCGATCAGAAGAGCGCCGGGCTCTGAAGCATTTCCTCGAGCGCACGGACCGGACCCGGCGACAGCGTGTCGCTGCCGGCCAGTTCCTGCGTGAGAGGCGCTATGAAGCTGTCCATCAGCAAGGCGGTGGCTTGCGCCGTGTTCTCGATGACATGCGCCTTGAGACGTTCCGTCATCCAGAAGCCGATGATCGCCATTCCCGCGATCATCACCACGCCGCCCGCCAGCGCAAAGCGGGTGGCCAGGCTGAGCTTGCCAGCCATTTCGCCAAACAGAGGCACCCGCCGGAAGGAAGATGCGGGGGTTTCGGCAATTTCCGACATGGAATCACCGTATCATGGCGATCACGCCGATACATCGGACCAAAGTCCGTAGGGTAACGTTATGCCCTCACGGAATGCGGCCCGGAAAACAATCTCTGCCCAAAGCACCCTCAACGTGATAGTCCGCGCCTTTCAGAGAAAGTGACCATCACGTTGACTGCCGACCCGAACCCGACTTCCCCGACCGATACCATACACCCGGCCCTTGCCTCCGCCCTGGCGGAAAAGGGCTACAGCCAGCTGACGCCAGTGCAATTGGCGATGACGAATGAAGCGCATGGCGAAGCCGATCTGCTGGTCTCGGCGCAGACCGGCTCCGGCAAGACGGTCGCCTTCGGCATCGCGATCGCGTCGACGCTGCTCGGAAACGCCGAGCGCTTCGACGCGGCCGCCGCGCCGCTCGGCCTTGTCATCGCGCCGACGCGCGAACTCGCCATCCAGGTGCAGCGCGAACTCGAATGGCTCTACGCGGCGACGAAGATCAAGATCGCGACCTGCGTGGGCGGCATGGACATGCGCACGGAACGCCGCGCGCTCGAACGCGGCGCGCATCTCGTCGTTGGCACGCCCGGACGCCTGCGCGACCACATCACGCGGCGCGCGCTCGACCTGAGCGCCATTCGCGCCGTGGTGCTCGACGAGGCCGACGAAATGCTCGACCTCGGTTTCCGCGACGATCTGGAATTCATCCTCGGCGCGGCGCCGGAAGAGCGCCGGACCTTGCTGTTTTCGGCGACGGTGCGCCGCGGCATCGTCGAACTGGCGAAGACCGTGCAGAAGGACGCCGTTCGCGTCGAGACGATGGCGACCACCGAACAGCATGCCGACATCGAATACCAGCTGATGCTGGTGCGCCGCGACGAGCGGGAACACGCCATCATCAACACGCTGCTGGATTCCGACTCGAAGAGCGCGCTGGTGTTCTGCCACACGCGCGAAGCGGTCCGCCACCTCACGGCGCGGCTTGCCAATCGCGGCTTCTCGGTGGTTTCGCTTTCCGGCGAGATGGCGCAATCGGAGCGCTCGAACGCGCTGCAATCCATGCGCGACGGACGCAGCCATGTCTGCGTGGCGACCGATGTCGCGGCGCGCGGCATCGACCTTCCGAACCTCGATCTCGTGGTCCATGCCGACGTGCCGAGCAACCCGGAAACCCTGCTGCATCGCTCCGGCCGGACCGGTCGCGCCGGGCGCAAGGGCGTCTGCGTGCTCATCGTTCCGGAACACCGACGCGGCGCGGCGCAGCGCGTCCTCTCATTGGCCAGGCTGACGGCGACCATGCGCGCCGCGCCCGGCATTGCCGACATCGAGGCGCGCTACCGCCGCCAGATCCTCGATGCCGCCGTCTCGGCCGCGCAACCGTCCGATCAGGAAGCGGAATTCGTCGCCGAGCTGCTGGACAAGGTCGGGCCGGAGCGTCTCGCGACGGCGTTCCTTCGCCAGCAACTGGCTGCCCGCCCCATCCCCGAGGATCTTCTGCCGCTTCCGCCCGAGGCGCTTGAGAAAAGGGGCCCGAAACGCGACCGCCGGTCAGGAGAGGAATTCGCGCCGTCGCGCGAGCCGCGCCCGGACATGCAGGGCGGCGTCTGGTTCACCATCTCGCTCGGCCGCAAGCACCGCGCCGATCCGAAATTCCTGCTGCCGATGATCTGCAATGCCGGCGGCGTGACCAAACGCGATGTCGGCGCGATCCGGATCGAGGCCGCCGAAACGCGTTTCGAGATCGCCGCCGACAAGGCGGAGGCCTATGCGGAGCATCTCAGGAAACCGGGCAGCCTCGAAAGAGGCATCCTCATCGCCCCGGCCGGCGAGCCGCAGGGTAAGCCGTGGCAGGACAAGCCCAGGGACTCGAAGCCGCGGGACGGGAAACCGAAATTCAAAAAGGGCGGCAAGCCGGACTACAAACAGAAAGGCCCCGCGGGAGATCGCGGCCCCGCGCCGAAGCGCAAGGACAGGAAGCCGAAGCGGCAGGGGTGATGAGGGGGCGCGAAGTTCTTGGGCGATCGGCGGCGGCGGCGGCGGATTCGGATTCTGTGGGATGCGAAGGTGAAGGACTGGTCGGAGAAGGCGATCCCGGGGAGATTGACCAGGGCCGTGAGGCGGTTCGCTAAGTTCTGGCCGCGTGTGGGTAGTCCGGGTTTGTTCGAGACTTTTGGATTCAATTGGCTTCGCGACGCTGCAAGCTATTGCTGACGTGCAAGCAAAGCCGATCCATCAATTATCATAAGCAAAAGAAGCGGACGTGGCCGTTTAGCTGGCGCGGTGAGATAGGGAAGCTCGTTGCGCCAGCATCGTAGCCACAGTAGTTTCGGCTTAACGACGCGGATAATGTGACAAGGAGAACGTAGTTTCGTGACCGAAGCGATGCCAATTACGCCGGCGGTTGTAACTTGGGCGCGAGAGCGTGCGGGGTTTTCTGTCGATTCCCTGATGGCTGATTTTCGGAATATCGCGCAGTGGGAAACAGGAGAAGCATTCCCGAGCTACCCTCAGGTCGAGAGGATGGCGGAGAAGTTCAAGGTGCCGGTTGCCGTGTTCTTTTTTCCTGCTCCGCCAGATTTGCCGCCTATCGAAGAGACCTTCCGAACGCTTGGTCCTGACCAAATAGCAGAAATACCGCCGCGCATTAGGTTACTGCTACGCAAAGCGCGGACATTCCAGATGGGTCTTGAGGAGCTCAATGGCGGCCAGAATCGAGCCGAACGCTTGATCACGCGCGATCTTGCCTTCCAACCTGACGACCGGATCGAACAAATCGCCGCTGAGGTTCGCGATTATCTAGGCGTTACAATGGAACAACAGTTTGCGTGGGGCAGCGTTGGCACGGCATTGGAGGAATGGCGCAACGCACTTCTTCGCGTCGGCGTCTATGTCTTTAAGGATCAGTTCCGCGAGCCGAACTATTCCGGGTTCTGCCTCTACGATGACGAGTTCCCAATTATCTATGTGAACAACACCACCGCCAAAACCCGACAGATTTTCACACTGTTTCACGAACTGGCGCATCTTCTGTTCCACACCAGCGGGGTGGACACGAGCGGCGACGGTTTCGTCGGCGAGCTTGGTGGGGATAACCGGCGTATCGAGGTCATCTGCAACAGCATGGCGGCACATTTTTTGGTGCCGGCTGAGAGCTTCAACACCGCCTTTGCCGGTCGCGCCCCAACCGAAGCTACGGCGACTGAGCTAGCACATCTTTTCAGCGTCAGCCGGGAGTTAATCTTCAGGAAATTCCTCGACCGCGAACTGGTCTCTCAGGCCGAATACAACCAAGCCGCGCGGCGCTGGGCAGAGCAGGCCCAACGTGGCACCGGGGGGGGACCACTACAACACGAAGATCGCCTATCTCGGGACGGAGTATATTAATCTGGCGTTTCAACGGTTCTATCAAAACCGTATCGATTCCGATCAGCTCGCCGATATACTCGACACCAAGCCTAAGAATTTGACCCGCCTGGAAGAATACGTCTCAAGGAGAGCCTCTTGAGCTATGTCTTCGATACGAACGCATTCTCTCAGCTTTTTCACAGCTACTATCGCAATCGGTTCCCGACTCTTTGGGAACAATTTGACGAGTTGGTCGAGAACGGGGAGATCACATCGACACGCGAGGTCGCCCGGGAAATCGAGGGAGATCGAGTAGTTGCTTTGCGCGAGTGGGCTGCCAACCAACGCAGCCTGTTTCCAATGCCTGACGCTGACGAGGCACGATTGTCGGACAGATATTCGAGGTAAGACACTTCCTCCAGATTATCGAGCAGCAGAAGCTCTTGAAGGGCGGCCTTAATGCGGACCCGTTTGTGATTGCGCGCGCTCACTCTATAGGCGGAACAGTCGTGACGCTGGAAGGGGAGCCGCCGGGCGGTGCAAAAATTCCGAACATATGCCGACACTTCCGGATTCCATGCGTTAATCTGGAAGGTTTCATGGAGCGGGAAGATTGGACCTTCTGAAGTCGGGATTGGATCGGTGCCGTGACTTGGTGAAGTCCGCTTTACTCGCTTATCTACCGGTGGACGAGCCGTCCCCCGCCCCCCTCACCCAAACACCGTCCGCGCCTTTCGCGGCAGGATGGCGAGCAGCATCAGGCCACGCGCGCCGAGGAAGACGTTGAGCGCAAACCACAGGCCGTGATTGCCCCAGACCGGCACCAGCATGAACAGCAAGACCACGAAGATCGCCAGCGAGGCGAGCATCATGTTGCGCATGTCGCCCGACCAGGTGGCGCCGATATAGACGCCGTCCATCTGGAAGGCGAGAACGCCGGAAACGGCGGCTATCGCCGCCCAGAAGAGGAATTCCGTCGCCTCTTCGCGAACGCCGGCCGCGGTCGTCATGAAATGGATGACCGGCTCGCCGAACAGGAAGACCGCCGCGGTCGTGAATCCGGCGAGCAAAAAGCCCCATACGCAGGTCAGCTTCACCGCGCGCCAGAAAGCCGGGCGGTGATTGGCGCCGATCGAGCGGCCGACGATCTGTTCGGCGGCCGTGGCGAAACCGTCGAGATAATAGCCGGCGATCATATAGAAATTCATCAGAATGGCGTTGGCGGCGAGTGTAACCGCGCCGAACTGCGCCCCCGCGCGGGTGAACAGCCCGTAGGCCAGAAGCAGCGCTATGGAACGGATCATGATGTCGCGATTCACCGAAACCAGCCGCAAAAACGCTGGCCGGTGCAGAATGCGAGCCCATGACGGCGCGTGCGCGTGGTCGAATTTGCGCAGGATCCACCAGAAGCCGGCCGCCGCGCCCACCGCCTCTCCAATGATCGTGGCGAGCGCGACACCGGCGATCGCCCAGCCGAGACCAAGACCCAGCCATATCGACAGCGCGATGTTGATGCCGTTGATCAGTGTCTGTAGCAGCAACCCCGCCGTCGCCCTGCCCTGACCGAGCAGAAGCCCCAGAAGCGCGTAATTGATCAGCGACACGGGAGCGCCGATCATCCGAATGGTGACATAGGTGCGCGTCGCCTCGGCGACGCCCGGCCCCGGCTCCAGCAGCAATACGCCCAGTTCGCGGATCGGCCAGGCGAGCACGAGCAGGGCGAGGCCGAAGCCCGCGGCCAGCAGGACGGCGCGCCAGAAGACGGCCTGCTGCTCCGTCTCGTCCCCGCGGCCGAGCGCCTGGGCGACAAAGCCGGTCGTGCCGGAGCGCAGGAAGTTCAGCATCGAGAAGACGAAATCGAATATGACCGCGCCGATGGCGAGGCCGCCGATCAGCGCCGCATCGCCGAACTGGCCGATCACCGCCGTGTCGACGATGCCGAGGATCGGCGTCGTCAGGAAGGCCAGCGTCATCGGCGCCGCGATGGCGAAGACCATGCGGTTGGTCACCTCGAAGGGACGCGTGGCGGAGGGCGTGGAGGCTGTCATGATTTCGCTTGCGAAGGGACGGAAAGGATGGGGACACCCCTGGATTGATTGCTTTTTCTCCGGAACGCAATAGGTGAGGAACGCCATGCGCCTGCCGATCGTCCACAATCCCGCCTATGACGCGAAGTTTTCGCCGGACCATCGCTTTCCGATGTCGAAATACCAGTTGCTGGCCGAGGCGATCATGCGCGAGGGGCTGGCCGGGCCGGGTGATTTCCACGTGCCGGCGCCTGCCCCCGCCGCCTGGGTCAAGCTGGCGCACGACCCGGCCTATGTCGACCAGGTCTATGCCTGCGACGTGCCGCGCGCCATCGAGAAGGCGATCGGCTTCGACGTCACCGAACGGACCTCGCTGCGCGCGCAATGCGCCACGGCGGGCACGGTCATGGCGGCGCGGCTCGCGCTGGAGCACGGCGTCGCCTGCAACACGGCCGGCGGCAGCCACCATGCGGGCCGCATGCAGGGCGCGGGCTTTTGCACCTTCAACGATGTCGGCGTGGCGGCGCATGTGCTGCTCGCCGACGGCGAGATTTCAAACGCCCTTGTGCTCGATCTCGACGTGCACCAGGGCGACGGCACGGCGGATATCTTTTCGGACGATATCCGCGTCTTCACGGCCTCCGTGCACGCGGACCGGAACTACCCGCATGTCAAGCAGATCTCAGACTACGATCTCGGCCTGCCCGACGGCATGGAGGATCTCGCCTATCTGAAGACGCTGGCGCTGGTGCTGGAAGAATTGCGCGACAGGATCACGCCGGACATCGTCTTCTACAATGCCGGCGTCGACGTGCATCGCGACGACCGGCTCGGACGGCTTTCGCTGACCGATCACGGCATCGAGCAGCGCGAGCGCATGGTGTTTGCCCATTTCCGCCAGCGCGGCATCCCCGTCTGCGGCGTCATCGGCGGCGGCTATTCGAAGGACATCGAGGCGATTGCGCTAAGGCACGTCATCCTGCACCGGGTTGCGAGCGAGTTTGTGTTTTAAATTCCCGGTCGCAATTCCGGACGGAAAACCGGTAGCCACTTTTCCTGGAATTGCTCCTACCCGCTCAGCCCCATAACCCAGAAAGCGCGGCCTTCCTTGTTGCGGGCGACAGCGACGCCGAGCTTGCGGAACTTTCCGACCAGCATGTTCTCGCGGTGCTTCGGCGAGGTTTCGAAGGCCTCGAACATGCCGGCGACGTCGCGCTGACCTTCCGAGACATTCTCCGCCGCCGGCAGGTCGATCTTCCATTTCTTCATGCGCCGGGCGAAATTGTCGTGCGACATGTGCCCCTTGCGGGCCATGTATTCGGCATGCGCCTGCGCCTGGCGGCCGAGATTGCGGTCGGCGGAAAGCCGCGGCAGGCCCGCCTCCGCGCGCAGCCGGTTGACACGGCCAAGCGTCTCGCCGGTGACGATCTCGCTTTCGCCGGAGCCGATGGACAAATCGAGCAGGCTCGACGTCGTGCAGCCGGACAATAGCCCCGAGGACAGCGCCCCGAGAATGACGACACGCCGCGCTATCATCAGTTGCGCCTGTAATTGAGGATGCGCAGCAGCAGGAAGACGGGCACCACGACCATGGCGCCGAGGATCAGCCAGTCGCCGAAGCGCCCGAGCGCGGCCCAGCCCTTTTCCCAGAGATTCACGATGAAATCCCGGAAGGCGTAGAAGATGTCGAGCGGATAGAGCCCGAAGACGTTCATCGCCATGCCGACGAGGATCGACACGACGATCAGCTTGATGATCGTCCGGGCGACCGTGTCGCCGAGAAACCGGTTGACTGCCATGAATATCCGCTCCCGCTTGGCCTGGCGTGTCAGCTAGGAAGAAATTGGGGCGGACGCAAGGCCGGGCGGCGCCGCGACGTTCAGGTCAGGCCGAACATGCGCGGCAGTATCCGCGTTCCGCCATAGAAATGGTCGTGAATGAACAGCACCGACAGCATGTTGGCGTGGAACACGAACACCATTCCGAGCGTCGCCGAGAAAACGGTGTCGCGAAGCCCGAGCCGCCCGATCGTCCGCCAGGCATTTGTACCAGCCCGCTCCTGGCTGTCGCAGAAGGCATACCATCTGATCGTCGCATAGAAGATGGCCAGATGCAGCGCGGGGAAGGCCAGCCATGTGCTCGGCAACGGGAAGTGCCAGAAGCCGCTATAGGCGAAGACCGCGAAGAAGCCGAGATATTTGCGCTTCAACCCGCCGACCGGGATAAAGACCTCGTCGCGCAGAAAGGCACCGGCCTGGATGTGCCAGCGGCGCCAGAATTCCGGCATGTCACGGGCAAAGAAGGGCCACCTGGAGTTTTCCGGAACACGGATGCCCATCATCATGTTCATGCCGATGACGCCGTCGCTATAGGCCGACACGAACAGCAGCAGCCGGAACATGAAGAGATAGACCATCAGCCACAGATGGCCCGGTTCCGCCTCCGGCGCATTTGCGAACAGGGCGTCGACGAAGGGACCGTAATAGCCCGACTTGTAGAAATACTGGATATTGAAGACGTGGAACACGAAGATCATCTTCGCCGCTCCGATGAGAATGCGCAGCGCTCCCCGCCCGGCATTCGCCCATGACACACGCGCCTTGCAGGTCGAAACCTCCTGGTCGAACTGCGCGAATTTCTGGAACGGCCCCATATAGAACGACGCGAAATGGACCATGTAGAGCAGATATCGCCGGAACATGCCCGGCGCGGCGAAATCGACCCGCCCTTTCAGCGCCTGATGGATGAAATGCAGCGCCTTGAAGACGAGAAAAGCGGGGCCCCAGAGCAGCGCGAGTTCACCCACCGACATGAAGCTTCCGAACTGGGGGAGCTTCAGGAAGAAGAACGGGAGGTAAACCGCATTCACCGTCAGCCAGGCGACCAGCAGCGGCAATTTGTAATTGCTCCTGCGCGCCGACCAGGCCTGTAAGAGACGCGCGAAAAGGAAAACCAGTCCGCAGAAGGTCATCACGCCGGCAGCGAAGATCAGACCGCACATCGCCATCAGGCAGACGAGGCTGACGGCCGTGAGCGCGTTTCGGACGTTTCCCTGCGAGACAAGCGGCACGATCAGCGCGCCGAGAATGCCCAGGTTAATGAAGATCGGCGTGCGCGCGATTTCGAGAATGGGGACGCCGGACAGGCGGTTGTCCTGCGCAACCTCCAGCGCAAAAACACCCCATAACAAAAACTCGACCATGCGCTCGCCACTCCCCCCGGCAACCAACGGGACCAGATAGATACGGGAATGGCGGCGAACGCAATCTTCGCTGGCCGAAACGCCTGTGCATCGCACACTCAAGTCATCGACCTAGCGTAACTCGCGAAATAAAGATTAAAATTTTATCTATTAAATAAACACCTTAAGTCTAGTCCGTATTTCGACTTGAATTAAGGCCGCCTACAGGGATTCATGAAATCGAAAGCAGGATGGATTAGGGGGGAATTACTTACTCGCCCAGCCGGCGAAGCCCGGTCTGCATACAATCAATCGATCCCGACCCCGGAGGACAGACATTTGGCCCAATCCATTATTACGAACTGGGAACCCAAACACTCCGCGCTTTACGGCAAACATATCGTGCATCTGCAGCACCGCCTGCATGAATCGCCGCTTTTCTCCGACGATGCGCTGGCCGATCTCATCGACCGCGTGCCGCGTCAATATTATCACGTCAACACGATGAACACGGACCGCCATGCGCCGGGCACCTGGCGCGAGGGCGATTTTGCCGGCGCATCGGGCCGCGAGGTCATGGATGCGGTCCGCAACGGCAATATCTGGGTGCTGATCCAGCAGGTGGCCGAGCTCGATCCCGCCTACCGCGAAGTGCTCGACCAGCTCTATGGCGAATTCGAGCATCATGTTCCCGGCCTCGAGACCTTCAAGCGCAAGATGAGCATCCTGATCTCCTCGCCGAAGGTGCAGGTCTATTACCATTGCGACATTCCGGGTCAGTCGCTGTGGCAGCTGCGCGGGACCAAGCGGGTCTACATGTACCCGAATTCCGCACCCTTCCTTCATCCCGAGGCGATGGAGAAGATTGTCCTCAACGAAGCGGACGAGCAGGACACGCCCTACGAAGCCTGGTTCGACGATTATGCCGAGATCGTCGACCTGAACGCCGGCGAGATGCTGCACTGGCCGATCCACTCGCCGCACCGCGTCGTCAATGGCGATTGCGTCAACGTGTCGTTCACGACCGAGCACTGGACCACGCCGCTGCGCAACCACTATGCGAATGTCTACGCGAACGGGATCCTGCGTCGCAATCTGGGCATCAATCCGTCGATCACGCCCTCCGGACCGGCGCTTTGGGCCAAGCTCGCGATCGCCGGCATGCACCGCCAGCTGGGCTTCCGCAAGAAGAACAAGATGGCGTTCAAGATCGACTTCAGGGTCGATCCGCAGGCGCCCGGCGGCTTTTCGGACATCGACGCTTTCGAACTGGCGAAGTAGCCGCCGGCGGCGTAGAACAAGGATACACCCCATGCCGCCGCGCGCCGCGACGACAGACGATATCCCCTCCGTCGGCGAAATCCGCATCGAAATCGTGCGCACGGCGGACGGGCTGGCGGCGCTGGAGGCCGAATGGCGCGCGCTCGAACGGCGCGCCGCCGATCCGATGACCTATTTCCAGAGCTTCGACTGGTGCAGCACGTGGTGCCGTTTCAATCAGGACGGCTACGACCCGTGCGGCATCCGCATCGTCACGGCCCGGTCTCGCGACCGGCTTGTCCTCGTCTGGCCGCTGATGATGACAGGCTCCTCCTGGACCGTGCGCCGGATGCTCCCGCTCACCATGCCGCATGGGCAATACGGCAACATGATCGTCGATCCGGACCTGCAGACCGACGGACCATTGCGCGCGACGATCGAGGACTGCCTGCAGCAGCTCGTCGCCGCCGAAAGTCCGGACCTGGTCAGTTTCACCGACGTTCCGTCCGGCTGCGACGAACTGCCCGCGGCCTTCGACGGCTCGGGCCAGATCGAAACCGTCGGCAAGAGCGCCTGGATGGACCTGACGCTGTTCGAGGATTTCGAGGACTACAACCGCCAGCTCACCCGCTCGGTCCGCAAGGGCCGCAAGCGAAAGCGCAACGCGCTCGACGGTCTCGGCCGGATCGAGCATGTGGTGAAGCGAGGCGGCGAAACGGGTTTCGGCGATCTGGTCCGGGCCGGCGTCGAGATGAAGCGCATCTGGCTACAGGAAACCGGCCGCCCGACACGCGTCGTCAACCGCGACGATTTCGCGGACTTCCTCGGCGCGCTTCCGCACGATCCCGAAACCGGCAATGGCGCGATCGCCTCCGCGATAACGCTGGACGGACGGCCGATCGCGGTGGAGATCGGCTTTCGCTGGTTCGGGCGGTTCTACTCCTATCTCGGCTCCTTCGACTGGTCGTTGCGCGACTATTCGCCGGGCAAGGTGCAGCTGGAGGAAGCCATTCGCTGGTGTCTCGAGGAAGGCATCGAGGCCTACGACCTGCTCGGCGAGCCGGCGACCTACAAATCCGGCTGGTCCAACAGCTCGACGAGCCTGAAGTCCTATCGGCTGGAGCCGACGCTGCGCGGCAAGGCGTTTGCGTCCGTGTGGAGCCGTTCGATCCGCCCGGCGGCCAAGTCGATGATGGAAGCCGCGCCCCTCGGCCTGCGCACACGGCTCGCGCCGCTCGCGGAACGCATCACCAAGGCCTCCGAGAAGTCGGCCTGAACTCCCTTAAGCCGCCTCGTAGGCGGCGGCGATCGCCCAGATCGTTTCCGAATTCATCGCCTGATACTGCTCGGCCGTGAAGGCATCGAGCTGTTCGCGATCCAGGCTCATGATGTCGCTGTCGGACAGTCCGGATATGCCCGAACCGCTGAGCGACGCGATATCCGCGGTCGAGAACAGGGCAAGGTCTTCGATGTCGAAGGCGGCGATCTGGGCGGCGCTCAGATTGGCGACCTGGGAGGACGTCAGCGCCTCGGCCTGGATCGGCGTGAAGGCCTCGATCTGCCCGGGCGTCAGGCCGGCGATGGACTTCGGATCGATGGCGGCGATCTGTTCGGTCGTCAAAGCGGGAACGACATTGGGCCCGAGCGCCGAAACCTGCAATCCGTTGAGAGCGCCGAATTGCGCGGTGCTGAGCACCGATATCTGGTCGCTGGCGAAGGCCTTGATCTGGTAATAGGTCAGCTTGGAGATCTGCGTGGGTTTCAACCCGCCGATCTGCTCGTGGTCCAGCCCGGCGATATTCGCGGTCGAGAGCCCCGATATCGCGGAATCGGAGATCGCGCCGATGTCGGCCGGCGAGAGGGTCGCCAGATTGGCCGCGGTGATCGCCCCCACCTGCGTGGCGGTCAGCGCGCCGAGCTGGGATGACGACAGCGCGTCAAACTGCGTCGTGCTCAAATTCCCGATCTGCGCCTCGGTGAAGCCCGCGACCGTCGACGGTTTCAGCGCCGCGATCTGATCCGTCGTCAGCACGCCGGTCGCGTCGAACGACATGGCGCCGAGCTGCCCGGCGGAAAGTGCTGCGACCTGGCTGGTCGAAAGCTGCTCGACCTGGGTCGGCGACAGAGACGCGATCTGGTCCGGCGTCAGCGCGGCGATATGGGCCGGCCTTAACGCCGCCAGCCGTTCGCCGTCAAAGGAAGAGAGCGCGTCGACCGAGAGGCCCGAAATCGCGCTGACGCTGATCGCCGCGATCCTGTCCGCGCTGAAATTCGCCAGCACCGTCGATCCGAGCGCGTTCAACTGGTCGGCGCTCAGCCCGCCGATCTGCCTGTCGGAAAAGGCCTCGAACTGGCTGGGATCCAGTGATGCGAGCTGATCGGGCGTCAGGCCGGACATGGCCCCCACGCTGATCCAGCCAAGCTGATCCACGGACATGGCCGCCAGCGTCTCGGGGCTGATCGCGGCGACCTGGTTGGCCGACAGCGCGCCGATCTGGCTCTGGGTCATCGTATCGATCTGCGTCATGGACAGGACCGCGATCTGCTCCGGCTTCAGGGCCGAGATCTGGCCGGTCTTCAGCGCGGCGATCTGGTCGATTGTCAGCGAGGCGATGCTGTCGGTCGAAAGCCCCCCGATCGCGGCGCCGCTCATCGCCGCGAGATCGGCGGTCGAGAATGTCGCGAAGTTATCGGTGCTCAGCGCGCCGGTCTGCGTCGCGCCGAAATTCGCCACCTGCGCGGCGGTGAACGCCTCCGCCTGATCCGTGCTCAGCGCCGCGATCTGCGCCTCGGTCAGACCGGGAACGGCCCTGGCGCTCAGCGCGGCAATCTGGTCGGCCGAAAACGCCGCGAGGGTTTCGGTCGGCAGTTCGGCGACCTGCGCCGCATCGAATGCGGCGATCTGTTTTGTCGAGAAATTCTCGATATTCGAAGGCGTCAGCGCCGCCATGTGATAGTCTCTGAGGCCCGCGATCTGCGCGGTCGTCAGCGCCGAGAACTGTTCCGGCGAGAAGGAGGCGAAGACTTCCGCCGAGAGCCCGCGAACTCCCGACACGCTCATCGCGGCGATCTTGGCGGGCGAGAAGGTTTCGAGCGCTTCCGCGGTCAGAACATCGGTCTGCCCCATCTTCAGCGCGCCGACCTGATTGATCGACAGGGCCTCGATCTGGATCTTGCTCAACGCGGCGATCTGGTTGCCGGAGAGCGCCGAGATCGAACGGGGGTTGATCGAGGAAATCTGGTCTTCGGACAGCGCCGCGATGTTCTCGAGGCCAAGCGCGGCGAGCTGCGAACCGCCGAGCACGGCCATCTGCGACGTCGTCAGGGATTCCGTCTGCTCGACAGACAGGGCGGCGACCTGATCCGGCCTGAGCTGCGCGATCTGGCTCGGCTTGAGAGCCGAGATCTGGTCGAGCGACAGGCCCGCGACAGCTTCGGGCGACAGCCTGACCATGGCCCTCGGGTCCAGCGAGGAGATCTTGGCCGGCGAAAGCGCCGCCAGCTGATCCGTGCTGAAGAAGGCAAGCTGCAGGGGGCTGATGCGGCCAAGCTGGCTTGTCGTCAGGGCTTCGATCCGGTCGGTCGCGAGCACCGCTATCTGCTCTTCGCCCAACCCTCTGAAGGCGCCCGGGTTGATTGCGGCGATCTGATCGGCCGAAAGCGCTGCAACGGCGTCGGTGGTCAGGGACCTCATGTTCGTCGCGCTCAACTTGCCCAGTTGCGCACTGTCCATGGAGGCGGCCTGCGACGGCGTCATCGCCTCGAACTGGAATGGCCGCATCGAGCCGATCTGCGAGGGTGTGAGCGCCGCGAACTGCTCCGTGCTCAGCGAGGAGACCTGCTCCGCCGTCAGGCCCGAGATCGCTCTTGTGCTGATCGCGGCGACGCCTTCGGGCGACAGCGACGCGAGATGCTCCGTCCCCAGTGCGGTTACCTGCCGCGAGTTCAGGTAACCGATCTGCGACGGCGTCAAGGCCTGGATCTGCTCGGTGCTGAAGCCCGCGATCCGCTCCGGAGACAGGCCGGGAATGGCGCGGGGTCCGAACGAGGCGACCTGGTCGGGAGACAGGGCGGCGAACGCCTCGTCGCTCAGCGCGCCGATCTGGCTCGGGCTCAACGCGCCGATCTGCTCCGTCGACATGGAGGCGAGTTGCTCCGGTGTGATCGCCGAGATCTGGGTCGTCCTGAGCGCCGCGATCTGGCGCGTTTCCAGGGCGCCGAACTGGTCGAGCGACAGCACGCCGATCTGGTCTGCGGTCAGGCCCTTGATCGCCCGGGGGCTGATCGCCGCAATGTCGGCGGTCGAGAATGTCGCGATATCCTCGACATCGAGGGCGGCGATCTGCGAGGAACTCAGCCGCGCCACCTGTTCGGATGTCAAAGCCTCGGCCTGGTCGCTCGTCAGCGCGGTCAGCTGGTCCGCGCCCATGGCGGCGACCTGGTTGGTTCCCAGTCCCGAGACCTCGTCCGGGGTCAGAACGCTCAGTTGGTCCAGCGTCAGGCCGATCATCGATCGCGGCGTGATCGCCGCGAGCTGCGACGTCGTCAGGCTGGCGAAGCCGTCGGTCTCGATCGCCGCGACCTGGCTGGCGGTCAGGGCGGAGATCTGCTGCTCGGTCAGTTCGGCGAGGTCCTCGGGCGTCCAGGAGCCGACCGTGGCCGTGGAAAGGCTCCTGATCTGCTGGGTGGTCATGGAAGACAGGACGGAAGTCACGGTTGGCGGCCCTCGATCGTTCGGGTTTCGAAGCGTATCTGTCAGCTGCCTGCCGCACGAAACGGCACAAAACTGCCGCGAGACCAAGATCTGCTAGCCATGCGCAGCCGGCTACCGGCCCTGCAGGACGCCGCGATCACGATCGATGATCCGAGCCCCATCGGACACCATGTCCCTATCATTTGTAGCTTGCCCGAATCTGAGCCCCGGCGACCGGTCAGGCCGTCGCGTCTTTTCCGAGCATCGCCTCCAGCGTCTCCAGCCGGTCGGCCTCGTGCGGCGGCTTGTCCCATCTGAGCCGGGAAATGCGCGGAAAGCGCATCGCGACACCCGACTTGTGGCGGGTCGAGCGGTTCAGCCCCTCGAAGGCCACTTCCAGCACCAGGCCGTGATCCGGCTCGGCGCGTACTGAACGGACCGGGCCGAAGCGCTCGATCGTGTTGTCACGGACAAATTTGTCTATCTGTTTCAATTCCTCGTCGGTGAAGCCGAAATAGGCCTTGCCGACGGGCACGAGCTGCGCGTCGTCCGCTGCTCCGGTCCAGACGCCGAATGTGTAGTCGGAATAAAAGCTCGACCGCTTGCCGTGGCCGCGCTGCGCATACATCAGCACCGCGTCGACGAGGTAGGGATCGCGCTTCCATTTGAACCAGGGCCCTTTCGGGCGGCCCGGCACATAGGCAGAATCGCGGCGCTTCAGCATCAGCCCTTCGATCACCGGGTCGGGCGGGGCGTTGCGCTTCTCCGCGATCTCCTCCCAGCTTTCGAAAGGCACCAGCGGCGACAGGTCGAAGCGTTCCTTCGGCAGCGCCTCCACGAAAGCTTCCAGCCGCTCGCGGCGCGCCTCGAAGCCGAGCGGCCGCAGATCGTCGCCGCCCGCCTGCAGCAGGTCATAGGCGCGCAGCACCGCCGGATAGCGTTTCTGCAGCTTCGCCGGCACGGTCTTGCGGTTGAGGCGCTGCTGCAGGTCCGAGAAGGTGCCGGTGCGGATCGCGCCGTCCTCGAAATGGCCGACCAGCAATTCGCCGTCGATCGCGCCGTCGAATTCCATTGCTTCCAGCAGATCCGGAAAGGCGCTCGAGATGTCGTCGCCGGTGCGCGAATAGATGCGGCAGACGCCCCTTTCGGCCGTCACCTGCACCCGGATGCCGTCCCATTTCCATTCGGCGAGATAATCCGCGGGGTCGTAGCGGGCCAGTTCTTCGAGATCGGTCGGATTGGCGAGCATGACCGGCCGGAACGGCGCTGCGGCGAGGTTTTCGGGTTTCTTCGCCTTGCCGTCGAGCCAGTCGAACAGCGGCAGATAGGGCGGCGCGAGACCGTGCCACAATTCCTCGATCTCGGTCACGTCCTTGGCCCCGTAATCGGCGAGCGCCTGCTTCATCAGCCGCGACGACACGCCGATGCGCATGCCGCCGGTGATCAGCTTCAACAACGCATAGCGGCCGGAGGAATCGAGATCGTCCAGCCAGCGCTCTACCAGCTTCGGCCCGTCCGAGCGCGAGGCCTGCTGGAGGGTTTCGACGATGGCGGACAGCATCGGCGCAGCCGACGCACCCCCCTCTGTCCGCTGCGTGGCCATCTCCCCCGCAAGGGGGGAGAGTGGAGCCGATGTCGCCGACCTCTCCCCATTCTCCCCCCTTGCGGGGGAGATGTCGCCAACGGCGACAGAGGGGGGTAACGGCGCCGGCCAGATCAGGCTCACCGTCTCCGCCAGATCGCCGACGAAATCGTAGGAATAGCCGAACAACACCTCGTCGACGCGCTCCGCCACCAGCGCACGGATCATCGCCGGCTTGACCGAGAGGATATCGAGATCTCGGGTGATCGCCGCGATGGCGTAGCCGCGATCCGGGTCCGGCGTCGCGGCGAGATAGTCGGTCAGCAGCTTCAGCTTGGCATTGCGCGAAGGCGTCAGCACCAGCCGGTCGAGGAGGTCGGCGAATGCCTTCAAAGCTGCGGGACCAGTTCCAGGATCTCGAAGAAGGTCGGGTCCGGCTCGGTCATGCCACGCTCGTCGATGGAGACGAGGAACAGCCTTTCGCCCGAGCGCAGCACGCGGCCGACCTTGTTGCCGAAATTGTCGTTTTCGGCATTGGCCGGGTGTGTCGGGTCGTATTGCCGCTCCGACTGACCGTCGATCCATGTCCGTCCTGCAAAGGCGGTCTGTCCGTTTTTGAGCGGCACCGTCTCGGCATGCAGGTGCTCGCCGGTCGTCTTCTCGATGACGAGGCCGCCGCCCGGCGCTCTCGACACCGTGCACGCATGGGTTCCGACGCGACGCGCGCCCTCGTCGAGGAAACCGTACCAGAAGACATTGCAGCGATAGGGCCCGGTCGGCAGCGAGCCGATGTCGTCGGACTTGACCCGCCCGTCGAGCAGCGCCTTGACCGTGTCGGCCTGGCCGTTGACGGGGACACCCTTCTTCGCCAGTTCGTCGAGTGTCGCCTGCACCTGCGGCGTCAGGTCGGACAATTGGGTCGCGTCCTCCGGCGAGAAGGGCTGCACAGGATCGGTGATCGTCTCCAGCGCGCCGCCGAGTTCGGTCTTGCCGGTCTGCTTGTCATAGACGCAAACATGCTGCGCCCCGGTCGCGGCGTCGGTCAGAAGCGCGACACCGAAACTCGCGGTGCCGGTCGGATCCACGCGGATGCTGGCGACTTTCATGCGCGGCGCAGCCATCGCGACGCAGGCGCTCTCCACCTCGGCGCGGAACTGCTTCCACGCCTCCGGGCTCGATGCGGAAGCCGGCTGGCCGGACAGCGCCATGCCGGCGAGAACCGGCAGCACCGTGAACACACACAGGCGGCGCGATGCCTTGATCATTGCTCTTCCCGTTTCAAACATTGCCTGCCCGGTAATCTGTGGCGTCGGGCCGGCGCGCGCAAGGCACAATCCTGCCCGGCAGCGAGCCGGCGCGCCGGCAACACAATTTTACCGCGAAAACCGGTCGCTTCGTGATATGATGCGGCCTTTCAGGGAGGTGTAGCCCATGAGCCGTTCCCGTCTTCTTTCCGCCTTTGTCATCGGGGCGGCCCTCACCGTTCCGGCGGCGGCCGACCAGACCCTCAATTGCAACGCCTATGCCGGCAAGGCGGTGGCGCAGCAGGAACAGAATGTCGCGCTTGGCTGCGGCTTTGCCGGCGGCGCGTGGTCGGCGGATTTCAACTCGCATTTCAACTGGTGCCGGAACGCCGGTACGACAATGGCGGACCTGACGGCCGAGGACACGGCGCGGGTGAACGCGCTGACGGAATGCGGGCAGAAACCCGCCAGGACCCAGGAAGCCTGCCAGGGCTACGCCTCGAACGCCGTCTTCTTCGCACGGCTCTCCAATGTGTCCCAATGCGGTTTTTCCGGCAGTGGATGGACGGAAAACTACGGCGCGCATTTCAACTGGTGCATGGGCGCGGACGAGGGCGCGCGCAACAGCGAGCGAGAGGCGCGCATCAACAAGGTGCAGGGCTGTCTCGCGGCGCTGAAAAACGCCAAACAGGCCGCCTGCAACGCCTATGCGCAGGCGGCGCTCGTCCAGAACGACGAGAACAAAACACGCAAATGCGGCTTCGGCGGCAGCCGCTGGAGCAATGACGCCAATGCGCATTTCCAATGGTGCATGGGCGCCACGGACGCGGCGCTCAAGGCCGAGGCCGATATCCGTAATGCCGCATTGCGCGACAGCTGCAAGCCGAAGACGGCATCGCGCCATTGCTGGAGCGAGACGCATGCCCGCGTCGGCCTGCCGCCCTGGGAGGTCGTGCAGATCTGCAAGAACAACTGAGGCGGGGCGGCGCTATTCCGCCTCGTCCTCATAGCCGACAATGTTGAGCGGCTTGGCCCTGATCTGGTTCAATTCGCACCAGCGCACCAGCGCTTCCTCGCGGCCATGGGTGACCCAGACCTCCTGCGGGCCGATCTCGCGGATCGTTTCGGTCAGTTCGTCCCAGTCGCAATGGTCCGACAGGATCAGCGGCAATTCGACGCCGCGCTGCCGCGCGCGCTGGCGCACCCGCATCCAGCCCGAGGCGAAGCAAGAAATCGGGTTGGGAAACCGCCGCGCCCAGCGGTCGACGAAGGCCGATGGCGGGCCGATGACGATCGCGCCCGCGAACTGGTCCTTGGCGTCCTTCTCGATTGTTGCGGGCGCGAGCGGGCCGAGATCGATGCCGCGGCTTTGATAGTAGTCGCAGAGTTTCTGCATCGCGCCGTGGATGTAGATCGTCTTGTCGTATCCCGCCTCGCGCAAAAGCGCGATGACACGCTGCGCCTTTCCCAGCGCATAGGCGCCGACCAGATGGGCGCTCGCCGGAAACTGCGCGACGCTCTTCAGAAGCTTTGCGATCTCCTCGCGGTCGTCGGGGTGGCGGAACACCGGCAAGCCGAAGGTCGCCTCGGTGATGAAGACATCGCATTCGACCGGCTCGAACGTCGCGCAGGTCGGGTCGCGGCGGCGCTTGTAATCACCCGAGGCGACGATGCGGGTGCCGTCCTTTTCCACCGCGATCTGCGCCGCCCCGAGCACATGGCCGGCCGGATGCCAGCTCACCGTGACGCCGTTGATCTCCAGCACCTCGCCATAGCCGGCCTGCTGCGTCGCGCCGGCAAAGCCCTCGCCGTAGCGGATCCCCATGATGTCCAGCGTCTCGCGTGTCGCCATCACGTGCTTGTGGCCCGGACGGGCATGGTCGGCATGGCCATGGGTGACCAGCGCCCGCTCCACCGGCCGCACCGGATCGATGAAGAAATCGCCCGGCGGGCAATAGAGCCCTTTCGGTGTCGGGCGAAGAAGGTCCTCGAAGCGCATGCTGCAAAGATAGACGGCTTTGCGCCGCCGCCAAGTCCCGCAGATTCCGATTGAAATTTTTCGCGCCAGGCAACATATGCCGGCAGCGATTACCGCACGAGACCTTCACACATGACGACCCAGACCTCCGGCGACCTGACGGCGGATCGCCGCGCCGAGTACGCCCGCCACTATGCGCAGGCGAACGACTTCGCCGCAGCCGCTGACCTGATTGAACAGGCGCTCGACCTTGCGCCCGGCCACCTGCCCTTCCTCTCGCTGCAGGGCGAATGGCTGGCGAAGGCCGGCCGCACAGCGGAAGCCGCTGCCGTCTGGGCGCAGATGCTGCGCCTCGACGCGCAGGACCGGTTCGGCGCGCAGCTGAAGCTCGCCAGCATCGGCCTGACCGAGACCCCGGACGCGCCGCCGCCCGCCTATGTGGAAAGCCTGTTCGACGATTTCGCGCCGCGCTTCGATACGTCGCTGGTCGAAAAGCTCGACTATCACGCGCCGCTGCGGCTGGCCGACGCCATCGTCGCCGCGCTCGGCGACGCGAAAGCGATCCGCCACGCCGTCGATCTTGGCTGCGGCACCGGGCTGATGGGTGAGCGGCTGCGCGGCCGTGCGAGCTTTCTGGAGGGCATCGACCTGTCCGCCGGCATGCTGAAACGCGCCCGTGGCAAAGGCATCTATGACCGGCTGGAAAAGGGCGACGTGACCTCGCCGGCCTTCGCGGAGACCGAACCGGGCCGCGCCGATCTCGCGGTTGCGGCCGATGTCTATATCTATCTCGGCGACCTCGCCGCCGCCTTCGGCCTCGCCGCGCAGTTGCTGGAGACAAACGGCCTCTACGCCTTCACGGTCGAGGCGCATGACGGGCCGGAGGACTACGCCGTTCGCCCGTCGCTGCGCTATGCACATTCGCAGGCCTATCTCGGCCGCGCGCTGGCCGATGCCGGTTTCGAGACCGTCCGGCTCGACCGGATCTTCCTGCGCAAGGACGGCGCGGCCAACATCGAGGGCTTCCTTGTCGTGGCGCGCAAGGCAGGCTCAGTGACCGTGCTGCCCGAAGCAATTGCCGCCGAGGTGGAAGAAACCGCCGGCACCAAACCCGGCGAAGGCGCGACAAGGCACTGATCCCGGCGCACTGCGCAATCAGCACCTTTCCATCTTTCGCGCGGAGACCGGAAACGGCGGCCCGCGCCTTCCGTGTCGCGACGCTTCACCGAACATGGAAAACAGACGGTGAACAGAAAAGATAAAATTTGAACCATCTCTTCCGTGCCGAAATGACACAGGGAGTCTGGCATCCCGGATATCCGGCATTTGCCGAATCCGGCCCGGATTCCCCGCCGGGAAGAAAACGTGAACATCGCACTTGGCGATCCCGCTCCCCGGTACTAGTCTTTGCGCGTGAGCATCGCGACGCCCCCGCCCCAGCCGTCCTCCGCCGGCATCGATCTTCCCAGACCCTTTCTCGACTGGTTTGCGTCGAAGGGCTGGCAGCCGCGTGTGCACCAGCTCGAATTGCTGGCGCGCGCCGAGGCCGGGCAATCCACGCTGCTGATCGCACCGACGGGGGCCGGCAAGACGCTCGCCGGTTTCCTGCCGACGCTGGTCGACCTCACCCGCCGCGGCAGGCCGAAGCCCGGCCTCAGGAAGCCCGGCGTCCATACGCTCTATATCTCGCCGCTGAAGGCGCTGGCCGTCGATATCCATCGCAACCTGTCGACGCCGGTCGAGGAGATGGGCCTGCCGGTCGAGATCGAGACACGCACCGGCGACACGCCGCAATCGCGCCGGCAGCGCCAGAAGCTCAATCCGCCCGACATCCTGCTGACGACGCCGGAACAGCTCGCCCTGCTGCTCTCCCACAAGGACGCCGAGCGTTTCTTTTCCGACCTGCGCCATATCGTGCTCGACGAGCTGCATTCGCTCGTCACCTCGAAACGCGGCCACCTGCTCGCGCTCGCCCTCGCCCGGCTGCACCGGCTCTGCCCGCATCTGAAAGCAACCGGCCTGTCGGCGACGGTCTCGGAGCCGGACCTGCTGCGCCAGTGGCTGGTCCCGCAAAGAACCGGCGGAGAGATGGCCGGGATCGTCACCGTCGCCGGCGGCGCGAAGCCGGACATCACCATCCTGAAATCGAAGGAGCGGGTACCCTGGTCCGGCCATTCGGCGCGCTACGCCATGCCGGAGGTTTATGAGGCGATCCGCCAGCACCAGACGACGCTGCTCTTCGTCAACACGCGCTCGCAGGCGGAACTGCTGTTCCAGGAACTCTGGAAGATCAATGACGACAACCTGCCGATCGCGCTGCATCACGGCTCGCTCGATGTCAGCCAGCGGCGCAGGGTCGAACATGCGATGCAGGCGAATTCGCTGCGCGCCATCGTCGCCACCTCGACGCTCGATCTCGGCATCGACTGGGGCGATGTCGATCTGGTCGTTCATGTCGGCTCGCCCAAGGGCGCGTCGCGCCTCGCCCAGCGCATCGGCCGCGCCAATCACCGCATGGACGAAGCGTCGAAGGCCATCCTGGTGCCGGCGAACCGCTTCGAGGTGATGGAGTGCCAGGCGGCGCTCGACGCCAACTATCTCGGCGCGCAGGACACGCCGCCGCTCGCCGACGGCGCGCTCGACGTGCTCTGCCAGCACATTCTGGGCAGCGCCTGCGCCGAGCCTTTCCGCGCCGACGATCTCTATGCGGAAATCACCACCTCCGCCCCCTACGCCCACCTTCCCCGCGAGACCTTCGACCGGGCGATCCAGTTCGTCGCCCATGGCGGTTATGCGCTGCAGAGCTACGAGCGATACGCCCGCATCAAGCTGACGAAGGACGGCACATGGCGCGTCGCGCATCCCTCGGTCGCGCAGCAATACCGGCTCAATTGCGGCACAATCATCGAGGCGCCGATGCTCAACATCCGCCTGACACGGCAAAGAAAAGGCGGGCCTTTGCGCGGCGGCCCCGTGCTCGGCAAGATCGAGGAGGGCTTCATCGAGTCGCTGGTGCAGGGTGACACCTTCCTGTTCGCCGGCAAGGTGCTGCAATTCGAGGGCATCCACGAAAACGACTGCATCGTCTCGAAAGCCAGCGACCTCAACGCCAAGGTGCCCGCCTATGCGGGCGGCAAGTTCCCGACCACGACCTATCTGTCCGAACAGGTCCGCAAGATGCTGGCCGACCCGTCCGGCTGGGACCGTTTGCCGAAACAGGTCTCCGACTGGCTGGCGATCCAGAAGGCGAAATCCATCGTGCCGGGTCCGCGCGATCTGCTGGTCGAAACCTTTCCGCGTGGCAACCGCTATTACATGGTCGCCTACCCCTTCGAGGGCCGGCTCGCGCACCAGACGCTGTGCATGCTGCTGACGCGGCGGCTGGAGCGGGCGAAGGCCCGGCCGCTCGGCTTCGTCGCGTCGGACTATGCGGTCGCCATCTGGGGCCTGCGCGACATGGGCCAGATGCTCCGGCGCGGCGACCTGTCGCTTTCCGGTCTGTTCGACGAGGACATGCTCGGCGACGACCTGGAGGCGTGGCTCGACGAATCCTACCTTCTGAAGCGCACCTTCCGCGCCTGCGCCACCATCGCCGGGCTCATCGAGAAACGCCATCCGGGCAAGGAGAAGTCGGGCCGACAGATGACCGTCTCCGCCGACCTGATCTATGACGTGCTGCGCAGCCACGAGCCCGACCACATCCTGCTGCAGGCGACGCGCAACGACGCCCGCACCGGACTGCTCGATATCGGCCGCCTCGGCGACATGCTCTCGCGCATCGAGGGCCGAATCGTGCATAAGGATCTGGAGATGATCTCGCCTCTCGCCGTTCCGGTCATGCTCGAAATCGGCAAGGAAACGGTGCATGGCGACGATGTGAGCGATGCGCTTATGGCGGAAGCGGCGGAAGATCTGATCCGCGACGCGATCGGCGCGGATATCTGAGAAGGACAGCATGCGGGCGGCGCTGAAGACAGTGGAACAGGTGACGGCGGGCGAAGCGCTGGCGATCGACTATGCGGGGTCGGAAGTGCTGCTCGATCCCGCCGGCGCGGCGTGGTTCGCCGCGGAGCGCCTTCTCGTCGTCTCCGATATGCATCTCGAAAAGGGCTCTTCCTTCGCGCGCCGGCGGGTTTTCCTGCCGCCCTACGATACGGCGGCGACCCTCGCCCGGCTGGCGGCGATGGCGGCGAAATACGATCCGGCGACCATCGTCAGTCTCGGCGACGCATTCCACGACGACGAGGCGAGCGAGCGGCTCGGAGACGACGCTCTTCGCGCCATCGGCGCCATCGCGCGCGGCCGCGACATGGTCTGGGTGACCGGCAATCACGACCCCTCTCCGCCGGAGGGCGTTCCGGGCATCCCGGTGGACATGCTGGCGCTCGGCGGCATCGTCTTCCGCCATATCGCGGAAGCGCAAGAAACCGGCCACGAGGTCAGCGGCCACTGGCATCCCTGCGCGCGGCTTGTGCGGCACGGCAAGGCGGTGCGCCGCGCCTGCTTCGCCTCCGATGGCGTGCGCCTCGTCATGCCGAGCTTCGGCGTCTTCACCGGCGGGCTGAATGTCCGCGACGAGGCCTATGCCGGCCTGTTCCATGCCGCGACTTTCCGCGCCTACATGCTGGGAAGCGACCGCGTCCACGCCGTCGGGCCGAGGGATCTCTACGGCGACTGACGGTCAACCCGTCGAATAGCTCGCGGCGAAGGCCGAGATCATCGTCGCCATGACCAGCACAGACAGCAGCACACGCAGGCGGCCGAACCACATCGGCACGCCCTTGTTGCCCGCAAGCCGGCTGTCCCACCATCCGGTCGCGGCAAAGGCGACGGCGAAAACGGCGTAGGACCAGGGCTCGCCCATGAAAAAGGCGAACCAGCCGACAATCGACGGGCCGGCAGCCAGCACAAGCGCCTCGCTCTCTTCGCGGCCGCCCTGCTGCTGCACGATCGCCACGCCCCATCGAATGCCGCCGACAAAGGACAGGATGATGGCCGCATAGAGCTTGAAGGCGAAGGCCAGGAAGCCGCCGGCGCCCAGGCTCCATCCGGCCTCCTGCGGAATGAGGCCGGGATCGGCCAGCATGAGGGTGGTGAAGAAGGCAAAGGGCAGGAAGCCGAGCACCGCGAGCATGGTGGCGGTCTTTTCCACGGACATGCGCGCCTCCCTTTTTCGCGACGACCCGGCGGTCAGTCTTTCCTGAACAGGACGCGCCCGAGCCAGCCGATGACGAAGGCGAGCGCGACAGCCGCCATACCATAAAGCAGCGATTGTGTCTGCGCGGCCGTGTAGATCTGGAACTCCACGCCGGCCTTGCGGATGTTGAGCGTCGACTGGGTCTGGGCCACCAGCGTTCCCTGGCGGAACAGATAGGCGCGCGCCGTGTGGCGGCCGAGCGGCACGTTCGCCGGCAGTTGGAGCGTCGCGCGGAACAGCGACTGCGATATGAAGTGAACACCGCTCGGGAACTCCTCATAGAGATTCTTCTGTGCCTTCAACCGGCGCAGTTCCTCGGTGAAGGTCGCGATATCGTCCACGGTCTCGGTGCCCTGCACATAGGGCCGCAGGCGGATATTCTTCACGCCGAGCGACAGGCGTTCGAGCGTCTCCGAACTGGCGATATCCTGGCTCGGCCGGGTCGAGGCGATCAGGAAGGATTCCGGCACGTCCAGATATGCCTGCGAATCGACATTCATCCAGATGCCGAGAACGCGCCCCTTGCGCCGGGTGACGAGGTCGTTGGTCGGCCCCTCCAGAATAACGAAGATGTCGTAGCGGCCCTGGCGCTGGATCATCGGATCGACATTGTCCACCGCGCCGAAGATGGTCAGCTCCGCGCCGGAGAAATCGGAGGTGATCGCGATGGAATCGGTCGACAGACCGATCTCGATGCGTTCGGTCTGCACCGCCGCGGCCATCGGCGCCGGCGCAGTCTCCGGCGGCGTCGCCGGCGTCGCATCCTCCTGCGCGCGAACCGGCATCCCGGCCAGCAGGAGAAGCGCAAGGAGGATTGCGCCCGCCGCCCTCACAGCACGAAGTTCCGCGATATGGAGTAGATCTCGTCCGGCACGACGAAGAGCGCGTAGCCGAGGCGCAGCGCCACAAGCAGGACCAGCGCCGCGAGGAGCGCGCGCAGCTGTTCGCCGCGCAGCCGCTGCCCGGCCTTGGCGCCGTATTGCGCGCCGACGACGCTTCCCATCATCAAGAGCAGCGCCAGGATGACGTCGACCGAATGGTTTGTGGTCGCTTGAACGACGGTCGTATAGGCGGAGACGAAGATGATCTGGAACAGCGAGGTGCCGATGACGACATTGGTCGGCACCTTGAGCAGGTAGATCATGGCCGGAACCATGATGAAGCCGCCGCCGACGCCCATGACAGCCGAGAGACCGCCGATCATCACGCCGAGCGCAAGCACCGGGATGACGCTAACATAGAGCTTCGAGGCCTTGAAGCGCATCTTGAAGGGCAGTTTGTGGATCCACATATGCGCGCCCGGCCGGCGCAGGCTCACCGTCGCGCCTGCCCGCTGACGCAGCATGGCGCGCACGCTTTCCTGCATCATCAACCCGCCGACGATGCCGAGGAAGACGACGTAGAGAACCGAGACGATCAGGTCGAGCTGGCCGAGCGTGCGCAGGATCGAGAATATCCAGACGCCGACGGTCGAGCCGGCAATACCGCCGACAAGCAGCACGGAGCCGAGCTTGATGTCGACCGTGCCGCGCTTGAGATGCGACAGCACACCGGAGACCGACGAGGCGACGACCTGGTTGGCGCCGGTCGCCACGGCGACCGCGGGCGGGATGTTATAGAAGATGAGAAGGGGCGTGATCAGGAAGCCGCCGCCGACGCCGAACATGCCGGAGAGGAACCCCACGGCGGCGCCCATGCCGAGCACAACGAAAATGTTCACAGACATCTCCGCGATCGGCAGATACAGCGCCACCCCTGTTCCCTTTCATCCGTAAAATGGTGCGTCCCGTCATGCGCCTGCCGATGCACGGAGTCAAATCAGAGGGACGGTTTAATTCATAGCACGAACCAAAAGGGGCGGTGACCCTGCACCGCCCCGAAATGCGTTGGTTGCGACCTTTGATCGCGTCAGGATTGTTTGTTGACTTCCAACAGCTTGTCGACGAGCGCCCGGTCCACCTCGCCGCTGGGCAGCAGACCGTTCGCCTTCTGGAACTCGATGATGGCGTTGCGGGTGCGCGAGCCCATGATTCCATCCGGCGTGCCGGCGTCGTAGCCATTGTTGTTGAGGATGGCCTGGATGTTGCGGATGGCCTTCTTCATGTCCTCGCCGGAGATCGACGCCGAGGCTGTCATCTCGCCACCCGTCTTCCAGGCGTCAGGCGTCTCGATGGCGTTGGCTGCGGCGTCGACCGGCTTGACCTTCCACAGATCGACCGCGTCGCGCGCCGTCTGCAGCTGGTCGGGCCGCATGAAGCCGGCGACCTCGTCGCGCTTGGCGCCCGCATCCTTGTCGCCGGCCTTGGCGGCCAGTGCGAGCCATTTGTAGGATTCGGCGAGGTCCTGGGTCACGCCTTCGCCGCGTGCGGCCAGGATGCCGAGATTGACCTGGCTGTCGGTGACGCCGTGATCGGCGGCCTCGTTGAACCAGCGCACGGCTTCCGCCATGTCGCGGGATCCGTCGACCTCGGTGGCGTAGAGGACGGCCAGATTGTGCATGGCGCTGACATTGCCCTGCTCGGCGGCGGCCAGGTACCAGGATTTGGCAGCCTCGATGTCGCGTTCGACGCCGATAGCCTTCTCATAGGCGTTGCCGATGCGGTACTGCGCCGGCGCGAAGCCGAGTTCGGCCGACATCTCGTACCAGTGCGCGGCCGCCTTCATGTCGCCGGCCGGGTCGCCGGGCGCCTTGCCCATAAGCCGGTCGCCAATGACGAAGAGCGCCTTGGCGTCACCGGCGACGGCTGCTTCGCGCAACGCCACCGGGCCAATCCGGTCGGGGATGTCGGCGAGGGTGATCTGCTGGAAGGCCTCGTCGCCGGACGCCGCGTCGGGCGTCTGCGCCATGTCCATCTTCGACGCCTCGCCGCTGTCTTCCGCCACGGCCTCCATGTCGGGGCCGGCATCCATCGCAACCTCGACGGGCTCTTCCGGCGCCGCATCCATGCTCTGCGGCTCGGCCGGCAATGCGGCCGTGACCTCGTTTGACGGCGTATCGACGATGCGCATCGGCGCAGCCGGCGCCTCGTCGACGCTCTCCAATTGGGCGACGTCTCCGCCCCCAGCGCCGAGATCGGCCTGGGCCGGTTCGTCCATGACCATCGGCCTGGCGGTCTCGGCCACCTCGTCCGTGTTGCCGCCGGGATCGGACAGGAAGCCGCGCGCCAGCGGGATCGCCATCACGGCGAGCAGGATCGCGCCGGCTGCCAGCATCAGCGGACGGCGGCGCGATGCGAGCGCCCCGCCCTTGCCGGGGGCCTTGCCTTCACCCTTCTTCTTCTCGGGCACGGCCACTTCGTCGGCGGCGGCGCGAGCGGCGCGGCGGGCCGCGGCGATGAAATCGGACTTGCCGGCATCGTCGACGCCGGTATCGGCCTGCGCGGCTGCGGGGCCGCTCCTTTCGGCGCGCACGCGCTTCATGATCTCGGCGAGATCCGGTGCGCCGGAACCCGGCTCCAGCGGCTCGTCGGCCAGTTCAAGCGGCTTCAGCGCCGCTTCGCCGGCCTTGCCGAAAACGGCCGGCTCATCGCGATCGCTCTCGGGCTCGACGGCTTCCTCCTTGCCGCCGCGCCGAATGGATTTGCGCAGGCTGCTCAGGAAACCCTTCGACGGCTCGGCATCGCGCTTCGGCGCATCGGCGGCGATGTCGGCCGGTTCGGCCTCGTCGCCGACATCGTTGCCCAATGCGGCGCGCGCCGCCATGGCGGCGGCTTCCGCCGGCGTAATCCCTTGCCGGGTGACGCGGCGCGACTGCTGCTTGGCGCGCGGTTGTTCGCCGGCGGCGAAGTCGACCGGCGGCGCGTCCTCGATATGGGCCTTTTCGGCTTCGGCCTGCTCGGCATGCGGCTCATAGGCCTGCGCCTTCGGGGCCGCTTGCGGCTGGCGCGCCATGTCGGGCGCGGCCGGCATTTCGGCCATGCGCTGCGGCGCGGGCTCGGCCTGTTCGCGGGCGAAGCGCGGCGCGGGCGCCTCGTCACCGTAACGCATGCTGTGTTCCAGACCGGCGATCCGCTCGGCGACCTTGACCAGCGTGTCGTGGATGGCCTCGAAGGTGCGGGTGTTGCGGTCGTCGGAATTGCGCGCGAGTTCCTCGAGCGAGCGCAGATCGCCGGCGAGCTGCGCCAGCATCTGCTTCTGTTCCTTCGACGCGCCGCCGGCAAGTTTCGCGACCACCTCCTCGGCGGCCTGACGGGCGAGCGCGATCATGTCCTCGCGGCCGGTCGCCAGCTGATCGCTGATCGCGGAAAGACGCGACCCGAGATCTGCGACGGGGCCGTAATCGGGCGCGGGCGCGACGACGGTGCTGAGCTTCTCCGAAAGCGCGGCGATCTGCGCCTCCAGGCCTTCCAGCACATAGGGATCGGGCTGGGCCGCCGGAGTGGAAGACAGGCCGTCGCCCGCCGTCAGCATCTGGGCGATTTCCTCGATGCGCCGCTCCATGTGATCGAAGCTCGGCATCGCGACGGGGTCGCTCTCGTTCTCCTCGATGCGCCGCGCCAGTTCCTCCATGCGCTGATCCAGCGACTGGAGCATCTGCTGGCCGTTCTGCTGCATCGAGGCCTGCTGCGATTCGAGGCGGCTGGCGATGTCGCGGAACCGCGCGTCGAGACCCTCGAGCACGCCGTCGGAGATGCCGGATCCGCCGCCGGACCCGCCGGCCATGCGCTGCGTCAGTTCGTCGAGACGCTGCGCGACCGCTTCGAAAGCCTCGTTGCCGGCCGGCGCGACGGCGGTCGATTCATGCAGGGCGTCGAGCCGCGCGGCGATTTCCGTCAGACGCTGCTCGACCGTGCCGGACTGCTGCGCCTGGCTCTGTTCCTCGACCTGGCGGGCCAGCGTCGACAGACGCGCCTCGATGCGGTCGAAGGGCGCGGGATCGAGTTCCGGCGGCTGAGCGGAGACCGAAATGGAGACGATCGCCCTCGTGACCTCGTCGAGGCGATCCTCGATGGCGGTCAGGTGCTCGGGCGAAATCGACGCGTTCTGCGCGGCGAGGCCTTCGACGGCCTCGGCAAGCGCGCGCATCTGGTTTTCCATCGCGCCGATCGATTGCGAGCTGGGCATGTCGCTGAGCGCCGCGCCCAGTTCGGCGATACGGTCCGACACGGCCTGCAGTTCGGCGCGCGAATCGAGCGCCTGCGGCAGTGCGCCGAGTTCACGCTCGATGACGGACCAGCGGTCGGCCATGTCGCGCAACGTGTCCTCGCGAGCAAGCGAGGCGATGTGACCCTTCAACTCCTCGACTTCGGCGCGCAGCGAACCCATGTCGCTGTTCTCGACGCGCGAGGCGACGAGACCGAGTTCGCGGGTGACACGGGCAAACCCGTCGGCGAGATCTTCCGGCGACGCCGCATTGCCGCGATGATAGAGCGACTTCAGCTCCTCGCGGATGCCGCCGAACTGGGCCGCGATGGTCGAGGACATTTCGCGGTTGAGTTCCTCGCGCATGGCGGCCAGTTCCGCCTGCAGCGCGGAGGCGTCCGCCGGGGCCTGGTAGCCGCCGCGCGGGGCCGGCCTGTAGGACCGCGCGTAATCGTCGCGATGCGAGAGCGCTTCCCTGTGCGAGAGCGCCTCCTGGCGAGCGCGGATGGCGGACACGTCGTCGTCGCGCTGCGTCGCCGGACGCGGCGCGCGGGCGGCGGAATTGATGCCCATTCGTCTTTCGAGGTTGGACAGCGCTTCGTCGAGCTTGTCGAGCGTCATGTTCTGGGAGCGCCTTGAAGCGGGATCCTGACCGGGATTCATGTGCCTGTCGTGCATGTTTCGCCCATTCCTCGCGGCGTCCGCTACACTGCCCCCTGGCGGATATTCTTGTGGCAGCAGGCGCCTTGAACTGTTTGTCCCTGAAACCGGAGCGCGCACACCGGATACACAACCACGCCGCGATTTATCATGGTTAACGTTTTTCAAATCGCGGTAAACAAGCGGTTAACCGGCACGCTTTTCCGTAAAACAATTTAACCGGACGCCGCGGCCCGCCAATCGGCCCGCACCTATTTGAATCCGGGCACAGCGGTGATGACGGAGGCGGCCTCCCGCCGGTCGAGCCATCGGCCGGCAAGCGCGATATCTTTTATTTTACGCAAAGGAAGCCCGTGTATCGGAAAGTCTTTCTGCCGCGAAACTTGTCGCGGGCAGCCCTGTAACAGCGAGGTAACGTCACGTTACCTTCAAATTCCTGCCACTGAGGCTCGTTATATGGTTGTTGGGATGGGTAGCATGCAATCGCCTGGCGAATCGCGTCATGCCCTTGCACGCATTGCCGCTCCGTTTCACGACCCGAATGGACTTCCCCCCGCGGGACAAGAGTGGATACAGGAACATGAACAGCGCTACGAAAGCCGAAACTCTCGCCAATCGCGAAGCGGTTTATCGAATCGGCGAGTTATCGAAAGAGTTCGATGTAACGTTACGCACGTTACGTTTCTACGAAGACAAGGGTTTGCTGTCGCCGCGTCGCATCGGCAATACGCGGCTCTATTCCCGCGCCGACCGCACCAGGCTGAAGCTGATCCTCCTCGGCAAGCGGGTTGGCCTGTCGCTTCTCGACGTCAAGGAAATCCTCGATCTCTACGATCCGAAGGGCGACAACCGACGCCAGCTCGAGGTGGCCTTCGAAAAGGGTCGGGAGCAGATGGAAATCCTGCAATCGCAGCGCAAGGAGATCGACGCGGCGATCGAGGAACTCGACCGGTCCATGACGACCGTGCGCGGCATGCTCGAGAACACGGCGGCCTGATCGCCCCTTGGTCCCGATCGCTCGCGATCGGCTTCGAAGCGGGCGGGTTGATGGGGCACATGCCCGGCTTCGCAACACCCCGGCATCCGAGAGGATCGCCGGGGTTTTTCGTTCCCGAACGCGAAAATAGCCCTGAAAAGCCCGCTTTTCAGCAATACGAAGGCTGGCAGCGCGCCACCTCGCGGGATTTTTCCGTTCTTTTCAAAATTTTGACGTTTACGGAAACGTCAAAATTTGATAGCGACACGGCGATCCTGTCTCGCGCCGGCATTCCCGCGCGTTGCAACCGTATCCGGAGGAAAACATGCCCGCCTATCGCGCACCGGTCGCCGACACGCTTTTCGTGCTCAACGACGTTCTGAAATACGAGCGCTACAACAACCTGCCCGGCTTTGCCGACGCGACGCCCGACATCGTCGAGGCCGTCCTGCAGGAAGGCGCAAGGCTGGCGGAAGAGGTCTTCTTCCCGATCAACCAGACCGGCGACCAGGAAGGCTGCACGCGTCACGAGGACGGTTCGGTGGCGACGCCGAAGGGTTTCAGGGAAGCCTTCGAGCAGTACAAGGAAGGCGGCTGGATGGGCCTTGGCTTCGACCCGGACTATGGCGGCCAGGGCCTGCCCTACGCGCTGCATTCCGCTGTCGGCGAATATTTCTCCTCCGCCAACATGGCGTTCGCCATGTATTTCGGCCTGACCCAGGGCGCCATGGCGGCGATCCACGTGCACGGCTCCGACGAACAGAAGCAGGCTTACCTGCCGAAGATGGTCGAGGGCACCTGGACAGGCACCATGAACCTGACCGAGCCGCATTGCGGCACGGATCTCGGCCTCTTGCGCACCAAGGCCGTGCCGCAGGGCGACGGTTCCTACAGGATTTCCGGCCAGAAGATCTTCATCTCCGCCGGCGAGCACGATCTTTCGGAAAACATCATCCATCTGGTGCTCGCCCGCATCGAGGGCGCGCCGGAAGGCACCAAGGGCATCTCGCTGTTCATCGTGCCGAAATTCGTTCTCAACGCGGACGGAACGCCCGGCGACCGCAACGGCGTCATGTGCGGCTCTCTCGAAGAAAAGATGGGCATCCACGGCAACTCGACCTGCGTCATGAACTATGACGACGCGACCGGCTATCTGATCGGCGAGGAGAACAAGGGCCTGAAGGCCATGTTCACGATGATGAACGAGGCGCGTCTCGGCGTCGGGCTGCAGGGCCTGTCGATTTCCGAGGTCGCTTATCAGAACGCCGTCGACTACGCGAAGGACCGGCTACAGGGCCGCGCCCTCACCGGCCCGGCCGCGCCCGACAAGAAGGCCGACCCGATCATCGTCCATCCGGATGTGCGGCGGAACCTGATGACGATCCGCGCCTTCAACGAGGCTGGCCGCGCCTTCCTGCTCTGGGCGGCGTTGAAATCCGACGTCGCCCACCGCTCGGACGACGCCGGCGAGCGCGAACTCTCCGACGAGATGACGGGCCTGCTCACGCCGGTCATCAAGGGCGTGCTGACCGACAAGGGCTTCGATCACGCGGTGATGGCGCAGCAGGTCTATGGCGGCCATGGCTATATCGAGGAATGGGGCATGAGCCAGTATGTGCGCGATGCGCGCATCGCCATGATCTATGAGGGCGCCAACGGCATCCAGGCGCTCGATCTCGTCGGCCGCAAGCTGCCGGCCAATGGCGGCCGCGCCGTGCAGGCCTTCTTCAAGGAAGTCGGCGAATTCTGCGAGGACAACCGCTCCGACGAGGCGATGACCTTCTTCACCAAGCACCTGAAGAAGGGCTTGAACGACCTGCAGGCGGCAACCATGTGGTTCGTGCAGAACGCCATGGCGAAGCCCGACAATGCCGGCGCCGGGTCCTATGACTACATGCACCTCTTCGGGCTGGTCACGCTCGGCTACATGTGGGCGCTGCAGGCAAAGGCCGCGCAGGCGAAACTGGCGGCCGGCGAAGGCGACAAGCAGTTCATGGAAGCCAAGCTCGCCACGGCGCGCTATTTCATGGAGCGGATCATGCCGGAAACCGCCGCCCATCTGGCGCGTATCTCGTCCGGCGCGGATTCGATGATGGCGCTCTCCGCGGAGGCGTTCTAGGCTCGCGGAAAACGCGCATTACGGGAGGAATGAATGGCCAGCAATCCGGCGGATATTCTTGGCATGCCGAAGCCGTCCTGGGCGACGGAAGACGTCGTCATGCTTCAGGAGATGGCGACGCGCTTCATGACCGAGGAAATCCTTCCGAAATACGAGGATTTCGAGAGGGCCGAGATCTTCGACCGCGAAAGCTGGGAAAAGGCCGGCGCCAACGGGCTGCTCTGCGCCTCCATGCCGGAGGAATATGGCGGCTCGGGCGGCACCTACGCCCATGAAAGCGTGATCCTCGAGGCAATCAGCCATGTCGGCGTCGACGGCTTCGGCATCCCCCTGCACAATTCCATCGTCGCGCCCTACATCGCCCATTACGGCTCCGAGGAGCAGAAGAAGCGCTGGCTGCCGAAGCTCGCCACCGGCGAACTGATCGGCGCAATCGCCATGACGGAACCCGGTGCGGGCTCCGACCTGCAAGGCGTGAAGACCTCGGCGAAAAAGGACGGCAATCACTACCGTCTCAACGGCTCGAAAACCTTCATCACCAATGGCCAGCTCGCCAACCTGATCATCGTCGTCACCAAGACCGACCCGTCGGCAGGCGCGAAAGGCACCTCGCTGATCATTGTCGAGACCGACGACGCGGAGGGTTTCGAACGGGGCCGCAACCTCGACAAGATCGGCCTGAAATCCAACGACACGTCAGAACTGTTCTTCAACGACGTGCGCGTGCCCACCGCGAATCTCCTCGGCCACGAGGAGGGGCTCGGCTTCATCCAGCTAATGCAGCAGCTTCCCCAGGAACGCCTTCAGATCGGCGGCTCGGCGATCGCCATGTGCGAACGGGCGCTGGCCGTCACCATCGACTATGTCAAGGAGCGCAAGGCCTTCGGCAAGGCGGTGATCGAGTTCCAGAACACGCAGTTCACGCTGGCCGAACTGAAGACCGAGGCCACCATCGGCCGCACCTTCTACAATTTCTGCGTCGGCGAACATCTCGAAGGACGCCTCACCCCGGAACTCGCCTCGATGGCGAAATACTGGCTCTCGGACCTGCAGGGCAAGATCACCGACGCCTGCCTGCAATTGCATGGCGGTTACGGTTACATGAACGAATATCCGATCGCCCGCATGTTCCGCGACGCGCGCGTCCAGCGCATTTATGGCGGCACGAACGAGATCATGAAACTGCTGATCGCGCGGGGGCTCTGATGCGTTGTTTCCGATCGGCATACCGTATCTTTTTTGCCTCGCTCCTTCTGTGGGCGGCGCCAAGTGGAGGGGTAGCGGCGATGGATAAGTTCCCGATGTCAGCGGAAGCGCGCGATTCGGACTATCACGTCGCGATCGGCGAACTGATCCTGACAGCCGGAATGCTCAATAATGCCGGTTACCCGTTCGAGGAGCTGCCCGAGGACGTAGTGACAATCTACTACGCCGATTTCATTCGGCAGGAACTGGTGGACGCTGGAGTGAAGCACTTCCGCAAAAACCACATGCCGATGCACACGGATGCAGAACAGGGCGCTCTGGCTGCCTTGGAGCGGATAGGTGCGATGCGGCATCGCGAGTTTTTCGCCGACGCCATTCTTGGCGCTCCTCGCGGATTATTCGGCTACGGCATCAGCGCTTCAAAGGCGGACGGCATGCTGGCGGAAGCCGGTCGGTCGGAGAATGTCGCAGCACTAATCTACGAATTGCTCAGGGCCAGCGAGCAGATCGAGTGGATGGAAGGCGACGAGTCCGACATGAAGGTGGCGGAACTCATGCTGGATCGGATGACCAGCGCGCATGAAGAAAAGGAAGACTGATGGCCGACTTCACGCTCCACTGCTTTTCGGAATCCGGCAATTCCTACAAGGTGGCGCTGATGCTGCAACTGTGCGGCGCCGACTGGCAGCCGCAGCGCGTCGCCTTCTTTTCCGGCGAGACGCGCGGCAGCGCCTATCGCGATCTCAACGAGATGGGCGAGGCGCCGGTGCTGATCGACCACACCCGGCGGCCCGATCTCGTGCTCTCGCAGTCGGGCGCGATCCTCTATCATCTGGGCGAGCATTTCGGGAAATACATGCCGGAATCCGAGGAAGAGAAGCGCGAGGCGCTGCGCTGGATCCTGTGGGACAACCACAAGCTGACCAGCTACTCGGCGACCTACCGCTTCCTGCGCATCTTCGCCGGCAAGGGCGACACGCCGGAGGCCGAGTTCTTCCATGCGCGCGCACGCAGCGCCTGGCGGGTGCTCGACGCCCATCTCGCCGACCGCGACTGGATCGCCGCAGACAGGCCGACGATCGCCGACTTCTCGCTTTGCGGCTACCTGTTCTGGCCAGCACAGATCGGCCTCAGCTTCGACACCCACACCAACATTCCGCGCTGGCTCGACCGGCTGCGCGCGCTGCGCGGCTTCAAATTGCCGGAAGACCTGATGCCCAGCGGCCAGGATGAGACCACAGCGACGGCGTAGCCGCGCAGACAGATGAATGTGACGGCGTAGCCGCGCAGATAAACAGAAGTGACGGCGCAAGCCGCGCCACGAACGACCAAGGAGACCAGCAAATGGCAGACGCTTATATATACGACGCCGTGCGCACGCCGCGCGGCCGCGGCAAGAAGGACGGGAGCCTGCACGAAGTCCCGACACCTCGCCTCGGCGCCAAGGTTCTTCAGGCGCTGCGCGACCGCAACGAACTCGATACCTCGAAGGTCGACGACGTGATCTTCGGCTGCGTCGATCCGGTGTATGAGGCCGGCGGCGACATCGCGCGGGCCGCGATCTTCGAAGCCGGGTACGCCACCGAAGCGCCCGGCATGCAGATCAACCGCTTCTGCGCCTCGGGCCTCGATGCGGTCAATTTCGGCGCGGCGAAAATCGCCCAGGGCGCAGACGACATCGTCATCGCTGGCGGCGTCGAATCCATGTCGCGCGTCGGCATGGGCGCGTCCGGCGGCGCCTGGTACATGGACCCGTCGGTCAACATCCCGGCCTATTTCATGCCGCAGGGCGTCTCCGCCGACCTGATCGCGACGAAATACGGCTTCAGCCGAGACGACGTCGACGCCTATGCGGTGGAAAGCCAGAAGCGCTCGGCGGAAAGCTGGGAAAAGGGCCATTTCGCCAAGTCCGTCATTCCGGTGAAGGACCAGAACGGCCTGACCATCCTTGACCGTGACGAGCATATGCGTCCCGGCACCGACATGCAGAGCCTCGCCAGCCTCAATCCCTCCTTCGTCATGCCCGGCCAGATGGGCGGCTTCGAGGCCGTCGGCATTGCCGGCCATCCGGAGGTCGAGGCGATCAACTATGTCCACCATGCCGGCAATTCCTCAGGAATCGTCGACGGCGCGGCCGGCGTGCTGCTCGGCTCGAAGAAGGGCGGCAGGATGCTGGGTGTCGAGCCGCGCGCGAAGATCAAGGCCTTCGCCAATATCGGCTCCGACCCGACGCTGATGCTGACCGGCCCGGTGGACGTGACCGAGAAGCTTCTGAAGAAGGCGAAGATGGAGATCGGCGACATCGACCTGTTCGAGCTGAACGAGGCGTTTGCCGCCGTCGTGCTGCGCTACATGCAGGCCTTCGACATCGACCATTCGAAGATGAACGTGGCCGGCGGCGCCATCGCCATGGGTCATCCGCTGGGTGCGACCGGCGCGATGATCCTCGGCACCGTGCTCGACGAGCTGGAGCGCCGCGACCTCAACACCGCATTGGTGACGCTGTGCATCGGCGCCGGCATGGGCACCGCGACCATCATCGAGCGGGTGTGATCCGAAGATGACGCTCGACCGGGCAAAGACGGCGCTGGTGCTCGTCGACGTGCAGAAGGCCTTCCTCGAATGGGAGGCCGGCGGCATGCGCCGGAACAATCCGCACGCCGTCGACAACATCGCCCGGCTCCTAGCCGCCTTCCGGCGCGCGGGCATGGCGGTTTTCCATATCCGCCACGCATCGCGCGAGGCGGGCTCGGCGCTTGCCGCCGACAAGCCCGGCTATCGGCCGATCGACGCGGCGCGCGAGCGCGACGGCGAACCGGTGCTCGTGAAACACGTCAATTCAAGCTTCATCGGCACCGACCTCGAAGACCGCCTGCGCGCGGCGGGCATTACGACCGTCGTCATTTGCGGAATCACCACCAATCACTGCGTCGAGACCACGACGCGCATGGCGGGCAATCTCGGCTTCGACGCCCGGCTCGTTGCCGACGCCTGCTACACATTCGACCGCACCGGCCATACCGGCCGGCACGAAACCGCCGAAGACATTCACGCGATGACGCTGTCCAATCTGGACGGCGAGTTCGCGACGATCGAAACTACCGACAGCCTGCTGGCCGCTCTCGACATGGGCGCAGCGGCATGACGGGGTCCGGCATGCATGAAGGGGCGATCGTATCCGGCCGCGGAAGGCGGCAAGCCTCAAGCGGCCGCGCGCACCGCTTCCGGGCTGAGTGCAGGCAGCGCCTCGAAGGCCGGCCTGGCGAACCAGTAGCCCTGGAACAGGCCGATGCCGGCCGCCTTGAGAACGAGGAACTCGTCTTCGCATTCGACGCCTTCGGCCAGCAACACGATGTCGAGTTCGCGGCAGATATTCGCCAGTCCGGCGACGATTGCCTGCCTGGCGCGGCTGGTGTGGATGTCGCGCACGAGGTGCATGTCGAGCTTGATGAGATCGGGCTGGAAATCGGCGAGCAGGGAGAGCCCCGACCGGCCGGCGCCGAAATCGTCGATCGCGGTGACGAAACCCTGCTTGCGGTATTCGGCGATGATCGACCGCAGGTGACCGGTGTCGCGGACTTCCTCGTTTTCGGTGAACTCGAACATGATCGCGGTTTGCGGAAAATGGGTGCGGCGGGCCGCCGACAGCGTCTTGCGCAGGCAGGCGGCCGGTTCGTAGACCGCGTTGGGCAGGAAGTTGATCGACAGGCGCGGCGTGTTTTCCTTCGGGAAGATCCGCGCGGCGAGTTCGATCGCCTTCACCCGGCAGGCCTGGTCGAAGCGGTAGCGCTGCTCCGGCGTGACGCGCGACAGGATCTCGCCCGCGCCCTCGCCGCCGGTGCCGCGGATCAGCGCCTCATAGCCCCAGACGGAATTCCCGGCCGCGTCGACGATCGGCTGGAACGCCATTGTGAAGTCGAAGCCAAGCGGCTCGCCCGACCGGCAGCCCTCGCAGGAAACAGCCATCTCTCAATCCCCGTTCAAGCGGTCAGATTGCACTGAAAACAGTTGAAAAAGCCTGAAATACCGCTCCGGACCGGACGCGGAAACGTTCAAAGGAGAAATCCATGACCTACAAAAATTTCACCGTCGAAACCGACGCCGACGGCATCGCGCTCGTCACATGGGACATGCCCGACAAGTCGATGAACGTCTTCACCGAGGAGGTGATGGACGAGATCGACGCGATCATCGACCAGGTGATCGCCGACGACGCCATCAAGGGCGCGGTCTTCACCTCCGGCAAGAAGGATTCCTTCTCCGGCGGCGCGGACATCACCATGCTCAAGAAGATGTTCGACATCATCCAGACCGAGAAGGCGAAGGATCCGGAAAAGGCCATGCAGATGCTGTTCGACGGCGCCGGCCGGATGAGCTGGCTCTGGCGCAAGCTGGAAACCTGCGGCAAGCCCTGGGTCTCGGCGATCAACGGCACCTGCATGGGCGGCGCGTTCGAACTCTCGCTCGCCTGCCACGGCCGCGTCGCCGCCGATAGCGACGCCGTGAAAATGGCGCTGCCCGAGGTCAAGATCGGCATCTTCCCCGGCGCCGGCGGCACCCAGCGCGTGCCGCGCCTGACCAACCAGCAGGACGCCTTGCAGATGATGACGCAGGGTTCCACCCTGAAGCCGTCGCGCGCCAAGGCGATGGGGCTGATCCACGACGTGGTGCCGCCGAAGAAGCTGATCGCCGCCGCCAAGGCGATGATCGCCGCCGGCCTGAAGCCTGTGCAGCCCTGGGACGAGAAGGGCTTCAAGCTGCCCGGCGGCAAGATCTACACGCCGGCCGGCGCCAATCTCTGGCCCGCCGCCTCCGCCATCCTGCGCCGCGAGACCAACATGAACTATCCGGGCGCGGCGGCGATCCTGAAATGCGTCTATGAGGGCCTTCAGGTGCCGTTCGACACGGCGCTGAAGATCGAGCAGCGCTATTTCGCCAATGTCCTGCAGACGACCGAAGCCGGCATGATGATCCGCTCGCTCTTCGTCTCGCTGCAGGAGCTCAACAAGGGCGCGCGCCGCCCGGCCGGCATCAAGCCGACGAAGTTCAAGAAGATCGGCGTCCTCGGCGCGGGCTTCATGGGCGCTGGCATCGCCTATGTGACGGCCAAGGCCGGCATCCCGGTCGTGCTGCTGGACCGCACCATGGAAGCCGCCGAAAAGGGCAAGGCGCATTCCGACGGCCTCGTCACCAAGGCGATTCAGAAGGGCCGCGCCACGGCCGACGACAAGGAACAGCTCCTGTCGCTGATCACGCCGACCACCGACTATGCCGAGCTCGAAGGCGCCGACCTGATCATCGAGGCGGTGTTCGAGGATTCCGAGGTAAAGAAGGCCGCCACCGAACAGGGCGAGGCGCAGCTCAAACCCTCGGGCATCTTCGCCTCCAACACCTCGACCATTCCGATCACCAGCCTTGCGAAGAACTCGAAGCGGCCGAAGAACTTCATCGGCATCCACTTCTTCTCGCCGGTCGACCGGATGATGCTGGTCGAGATCATCCTGGGCAAGCGCACCGGCGACAAGGCGCTGGCCGTCGCGCTCGACTATGTCCGCGCCATCAAGAAGACCGGTATCGTCGTCAACGACACGCGCGGTTTCTACGTCAATCGCTGCGTGCTGCGCTACATGAACGAGGCGTTCCAGATGCTGATCGAGGGCGTGCCGCCGGCGATGATCGAGAACGCCGCCAAGATGGCCGGCATGCCGGTCGGCCCGCTGGCGCTGACCGACGAGACGGCGATCGACCTCGCCCAGAAGATCATGAAACAGACCATCCGCGACATGGGCGAAAAGGCCGTCGATCCGGAACAGGTCAAGCTGATCGACACGATGGTCGACACGCATGGCCGCCACGGCCGCAAGAACGGCAAGGGCTTCTACGACTACCCCGCGAAACCCGCCAAGAAGCATCTGTGGCCCGACCTCAAGACGCTTTACCCGCAGCAGGACGCCGACTCGATCGACTTCGAGGAACTGAAACAGCGCTTCCTCGTCGTCATCGCGCTGGAAGCGGCCCGCGTGATGGAGGAAGGTATCGTCACCGACCCGCGCGAGGCCGATGTCGGCTCCATCCTCGCCTTCGGCTTCGCCCCCTATACGGGCGGCACGCTTTCCTACATCGACGGCATGGGCGTCGCCGAATTCACCGCGCTGGCCGAGAAGCTGCGCAAGAAATACGGCAAGCAGTTCAAGGCGCCGAAGCTGCTGAAGGAGATGGCCGACAACGGCGAGACCTTCTACACGCGCTTCGACCCCTATGCGCAGGTGGAAGAAGCGGCGTAAGTGAGTTGACTGGCTGAGATGCTAGAAACCCCGGGGTGCGAGCTCCGGGGTTTTTTACGTCGGGCTCCTGCCTTCTCCCCAACGTGGGAGAAGGTGGATGCGGCGGTTCCGTGAACCGCCGCAGACGAATGAGGGCCTGAGGAGCGGTCCGCGTCAGCGGACGAAAAGCCAACGACTTGGCTTTTCGAGCGACGAACGCCCGGAGCGAAAGCGCAGGGCTCAGCGCCAGTCCTGGCGCAAGGACTCATCCCGCGCAAAGGCGATGATCGTCACACAAACGCTGTCGAGATCGCGCATCACTTCGTTGTTCCAGAAACGCAGCACGCGGAAGCCGCGCGCCTCAAGATCGGCATCGCGATCGACATCCCGCCGGCTCTCGGCATGCTGTGTCCCGTCCACCTCGACGATCAGCTTCGCCTCCATGCAGACGAAATCAGCAATATAGGCGCCGACCGGCACCTGCCGGCGGAACTTGAGCTTGTCGAGCCGGCGATTGCGCAGGGCGCCCCAAAGCCGCTCCTCCGCTTCGGTCGGAGCGCTTCGCATCTCGCGTGCGAACGCGCGCAGTCTTTGGCTATCCTTGCCCACTGGATGACCCCTCATCCGTCTGCGGTCCTTCACGGAAGGCCCGCATCCACCTTCTCCCACGAGGGGAGAAGGAAGGTCCAGCCTTCACTCCTCCCTCCGCATCCGCGCAAACAGCACCACCGTCAGCGCCACGGCTACCGGAAACACTCCCACATAGCCGATGATGCCGATATTGCGCAGCTGCATGTCGCCAACCGCGACGCCGGCGAGGCCGGCCAGCGACAGGATGCCGCTTGCCAGCAATGCCAGCCGGATCGCCCGGCGCAGTCCGCCGCCGGGAAAGACCGGGGCGGCGCAAAACATCGAGACAGCGAAGAAGACGTCCCAGGCGAGAATGTCGAGCGCATAGACGACCGACGGCCAGCGAAAGGCGAAGACCAGCTCCCAGCCGGCGAAATCCGGAAGGCGGGCGAGCGTCAGAATGGCGAAATGGACGATCGAGGTCAGCATCGCGACCATCGCCATGAATACCAAGGCCATCAAGCTGAAGACGCGCCGCGCGGGCGGCGCGAAACCGTGCACCGCCACCATGAAGCCGGTCATGAACGGCATCAGCAGCAGGATGAGGATTTCCATCGCCGTAAACCACGGATCGGCGATCGGCGCGTCGGGCGCGGGAAGCGCCGCCAGCCCGACCGCCAGAACGGCGACATAGAACACCGACAGCAAAACCGTGCCGATCCCCGTCGCGATGCCGAAAAGACGCGCCTCGCCGCTATAGTTCATGCCGGATCTCACGCCATTTCCAAAATTCAGCCGACTTGAAATCGAAATTCAATTGGCAACGCCGGTGAAGGCGCTCGGAGTCGCTTCCCTGATCTTCGCACCATCTCTACCGTTAAGAGCGCGACTTCATATGCGGTCCCATCGAGCGCTTGAATCGTGACTGTGCGGAATGCTCCGACGTAGTGATATCGAGTTCGGATATAATTTCGGTCTGCATCGATCATCTTGATTACTGCGAGATCATCGGGCTCCCTTAGTCCCAGCCCCGCTCGGTTACATGCTTTCACCAGTTTGCTGAAACCATGACCGATTTCTCTTAATTGAGTTTCATTTCGACCAGCGGCGATTAAAGCAGCCTTCAGATAAAGCTCAATGCAATGATAGTATAGATATCTGGTTGGGTCTCCTGCCCAACCTCCTGGGCTTTTGAGATCTCGTGCCAATAGCTGCGCGCCACGACGGTACGCTTCCGCCTTACCGATGAATCCAAGCGGCGTTGTCCCCGTGAATGTTTCTGGCATCTTGCGTCCTGTCGTATGTGACAAACTCGGACGCATTACGAATAACAGCTATCCGCATGTCCAGCCCTTCTCCAAATTTGATAACTATCCCGCCGGATTGCGCCCAACTATCTGTTTCTACTTACGATTCGCCAGGCATTATTTAAATTCTATCCACCGCCCCCAAACCTCCGCGACACTGTCCCCCGCACCAAACGGAGGCGCATGAGGCATGGAGTTCAACTGGCGCGGGGCGATCGATCGCAATTGCGAGATATTGTGCGACATCGCATTCCGGCTGCTGGTCATGGCCGGGATCCAGGCGGGACGATCCAATCCGACCCTGCCGCGCCATCTCTATCTGCGCATCCTCGCCATCCTGCGCCCCGCCGAATTCGCCGCCCGCCGCCTCATCGCCATGGCGGCCTGCAAATTGCCCCTCGATGTCGGGCCGGTGCGTCCAACCAAAAAGCGCGGAAGCCAGCCACCAAACTCCGTCATCCTCGGGCTTGACCCGAGGACCCATTCCGGAGAGGCGGACACAGCGCCTGACGCCACCCAACCCGCCTTCGCCCTGTTCGATCCGTTCAAGCCTTTCCCCGAGCCCTGGCTCACACCGGCGGAAATCGCCGCGCTCGATAATCCGAATACCGAAAACCGGATCCGCACGGCCTCGCCGCCGAACGAACCCGTCGACGCCAGGGCGCTCGGCCGGCGCATCCGCGCACTCGCCAATGCGCTCTCCGATCTGGACGGTCAGGCGCTGCGACTCGCCCGCTGGCGCGCCCGCCGCGCCGCCGGCTTCGGCCGTCCCGTGCGCCTCAGCCCTTTCCGCCCCGGCTTGCCGCCCGGATGGAGAAAACGGCCGAAGACGGAGGTCGAGGAGGTGCTGAGGGAATGCAACTATCTCGGGCTCGAGGCCTGGGACACGACGTGAATCACGGAGATAATCCGGCACAGACATGCAATCCCGTTTCCGAATGGAAGCGCGGAGCCGATCACGCGCGCCCATCCCTCCCCCTTGAGGGGAGGGAATGCCAAGACTTGTGAGCGTTAGCGAACTAGGCGCGGCTGGGTGGGGGTGTGCCGGCGCCGTGCACCCCCACCCAACTGCGGCATACTCACTTCGTTCGTTGCCTCGTAATCCCTCCCCTCAAGGGGGAGGGACGCGTGCCAATCCAGGCCCTTCCCTTTCCCGCGCCAGCGGCTATTGTGCCGGCCGGGAGGCCAACCGCTGTTCTTCAGGCCCCGTTTCGACCGACATGCGCACCACCGACAACAATTCCGCCCCCGGCGCGGCGAACCCGGACGCGCCCGCTCCCATCGGGTTTGCCACCAGCCTGCTCTTTGCAATCGCCTGCGGAGCGCTGGCCGGCAACATCTATTACGCCCAGCCGCTGGTCGCGCTGATCGGCGACGCCATGGGCCTTCCGACCGCGTCGGAGAGCCTGATCTTCACCACGGTGCAGCTCGGCTACGCCATCGGCCTGCTCTTTCTCGTGCCGCTCGGCGACCTGTTCGAAAACCGCAAGCTGATCCTCGCCCTGATGGCGCTCAATGTCGCCAGCCTCGCCGGTCTCGCCTTCGCGCCCGGCCTGTCGATGCTGTTTGCGATGCTTCTGGTCGTCGGCTTCACATCGACCGCGGCGCAGGTGATCGTTCCGATGGTCGCCAGTCTCGCCCCCGCCGCGCGGCGCGGCCAGGTGGTCGGCAATGTCATGATGGGGCTTTTCATCGGCATCCTGCTGTCGCGCCCGATTTCGAGCTTCCTTGCCGATCATTTCGGCTGGCGCGGCGTCTTCGTGTTCTCGGCCGTGGTGATCGCGGGGCTTGCCGTCTGGGGTGTCTTCGCGATCCCGCGCCGGGTCCCGCAGGGGCGGCATGCCTATCTCAGGCTGATAGGCTCGCTTGCCGGGCTGATGGCCACGCAGCCGGTGCTGCGCCGCCGCTCGGTCTACCAGACGGCGATGTTTTCCGTTTTCACGGTGTTCTGGACCGCCTCGCCGATCGTCCTGCTGCGCCAGGGCTATTCGCCGAGCGAGATCGCGCTGTTTGCGCTGGCCGGGGTCTCCGGCGTCTTCGCGGCGCCGATTGCCGGGCGGCTCGCCGACCGGGATTATGTCCGGCCGGGCACCGTCGTCTCGCTCAGTCTCGGCATTATCACCTTCGCGCTCGCATGGGTCAGCAACGCGAATTACTGGGTGTTGATGCTGGCCGGCGCGCTGATCGATTTCGGCGTGCAGGGCAACATGGTTCTCAGCCAGCGCGAAATCTACCAGCTCGACGAGTCGATCCGCGGCCGGCTGACCTCAGCCTATATGACGACGTTCTTTCTCGGCGGCGCGGCCGGCTCGGCGCTGACCAGCCCGATCCTGGAAGCCTTCGGCTGGACGGGGATCTGCCTCTTCGGCGGGCTGGTGCCGCTGGCGGCGCTCATCTATTTCGCGGTTGCGGAGCCGCGTCGCTGACGCTACCCCGCAACCGCCGGCTCACAGCGCCGAACAGGTTTCCTCGACGGCTTCCTTCGTCACCCGGACGATCTCGTCGGCCTCGTCCTTTGCAAGGCAGAGCGGCGGGGCGAAGCCGATGATGTCGCCCTGCGGCATGGCGCGAGCGATGACGCCACGCTTAAGCATGGCGGCGACCGCCTTGGCGGCCACCGTCTTGCCCGGATCGAAGAAGGCGCGGCCCGCCTTGTCCTCGACCAGCTCGACGGCGCACAGCATCCCCTCGCCGCGCACGTCGCCGACATTGGGATGGTCGGCCAGCGCCTGCGCCATCTTCTCGTTGAGATAGGCGCCCACCGTGCCGGCGTTTTCCACCAGCCCCAGTTCGTCGATCAGCTTGAGGTTGGCGACGCCGGCGGCGGCCCCGATCGGATGGGCGGAATAGGTCCAGCCGTGGCCGATTGCGCCGAACTTGTCGGTGCCCTGCTCCAGCACGCTCCACACCTTGTCGGAGATGATCGAGCCCGACAGCGGCGCATAGGCCGATGTCAGCCCCTTGGCGATGGTGATAATGTCCGGCTGGATGCCGCAATGGGTCGAGCCCATCATCGTGCCGAGCCGGCCGAAACCGGTGACGACCTCGTCGGCGATCAGCAGGATGTCATGCTTCTTGAGGACCGCCTGGATCTTTTCCCAGTAGCCCGCCGGCGGCGGAACGATGCCGCCCGTGCCCAGCACCGGCTCGCCGATGAAGGCTGCGATGGTCTCGGCGCCCTCGCGCTCGATCAGCGCTTCCAGCTCGGCGGCGCAATGGGCGGAGAATTCCTCCTCGCTCATCGCGGCGTCCGGGCGGCGGAAATAGTATGGCGCTTCCGTGTGGATTACCTGCGGCAGCGGCAGATCGAACTGCTTGTGGAACAGCGCCAGCCCGGTCAGCGACCCGGTCATCAGGCCGGAGCCGTGATAGCCGCGCCAGCGCGAGATGATCTTCTTCTTCTCGGGGCGGCCCAGAACGTTGTTGTAATACCAGACCAGCTTGACATTGGTCTCGTTGGCGTCGGACCCGCCGAGCCCGTAATAGACGCGGTTCAGTCCCTCCGGCGCGCGGTCGGCGATCATCTTCGACAGGGTGATGGAGGCTTCCGTGCCGTGGCCGACATAGGAATGGTAATAGGCGAGTTCCTTCGCCTGGGCCGCGATCGCTTCCGCGACCTCCTGGCGGCCATAACCGATATTGACGCAATAGAGCCCGGCGAAGGCGTCGAGCAGGCGAGTGCCCTCGCGATCCTCGATATAGACCCCGGAGCCGCCGGTGACGATCCGCTCGGGCATCTCGCCGCGTGCGAACTGCGCGAGATGGGTGGAGGGGTGGATGAAGTGGTCGCGGTCCCACTGTTCCAGCGGATCGTTTCTCAGCATGGTCTCTGGTTTCCCGTTTTTATGGTTTCGGTTTTCCGGTTGCGGGCGTCAGCTCCAGTCCCGGCAGACATATTTGACCTCCGTAAAGGCCTCGAGCCCCAGACGCGACCCTTCGCGGCCAAGTCCGGACTGTTTCATGCCCCCGAAGGGGATCGGCGCGCCGGTGACCTTGGTGCGATTGACCGCGACCATGCCGAAGGCAAGCGCCCGCGAAGCGCGGTAGATGCGGCGCGGGTCCTCCGTGTGCAGATAGGCGACGAGGCCGTATTCCGTTGCGTTGGCGCGCGCGATGGCCTCCGCCTCCATGTCGAAGGGCGCAATCGCGGCGACGGGGCCGAAAGTCTCCTCGCGCATGATCAGCGCATCCCCCGCCACGTCGGCCAGCACGGTCGGCTGGAAAAACAGCGGGCCCGCCGTGTGCCGCCGGCCGCCGGCAAGCAGCGTCGCTCCTTTCGTCAGCGCGTCGGCGACGTGTTCGATCTGCTTGGCGACCGCCCCCTTGTTCATCAGCGGACCGATGTCGGGATCGTCCATGCCGTTGCCGACCGTGAGCGCGGCGGTGCGTTCCGCAAACGCCTTGCAGAACGCCGCATAAACCGGCCGCTCCACGAAGAAGCGGTTCGCGCCGAGGCAGTCCTGCCCGGAGGTCGCGAACTTCGCCTTCACCGCCTCGTCGACCGCCCGCTCCAGATCGGCGTCGGCGAAGACGAGGAAGGGTGCGTGGCCGCCGAGCTCCAGCACCAGCCGTTTCACCGTGTCGGCACCCTGCCGGTAGAGCAGCTTGCCGATTTCGGTCGAGCCTGTGAAGGAGAGCGCCCGCACGCGGGTGTCTTCCATCCATGCGCCGACGATCTCGGGTGCGTCGCCTGTGACCACGTTGAAGACGCCCGCCGGCAGCCCCGCACGCTCGCCGAGTTCGGCCAGCGCCAATGCCGACAGCGGCGTCTCGATGGAAGGATGAACGACCACCGTACATCCGGCGGCCAGCGCGGCGGCGGCCTTGCGGGTGATCATGGCGGAGGGAAAGTTCCACGGCGTCACCAGCGCGGCGACGCCGACCGGCTCGCGCCAGACCTCAACCTCGGCATCGCCCAGATGCGAGGTCACGCTCTCGATGTTCGGGCGCTTGGTCTCCTCGGCGTAGAATTCGATGAAGGACGCGCCGTAGTCGATTTCGCCGCGGGCTTCCGAGATCGGCTTGCCCTGCTCGTGCGTCATCAGGATCGCGAGGTCCTCGCGGTTCTCGATGATCAGGTCGTACCAGCGGCGCAGGATAGCCGAGCGTTGCTGCGGCAGCAGACCGGCCCAGGCCGGAAAGGCCTCCGCCGCGGAATCGACGGCGGCCCTGGCTCCGTCAGCCGAAATTCGCGCCACTTCGCCGATTGCGCTGCCGTCGGCGGGATCGGTCACCGGAATGGAACGGGCATCCGTGCCTACGGTCCAGCGGCCGCCAACATAGGCGAGCGACCGCAACAGCCGGCGGTCGGCGAGGTCGATCGGCGAATCGAGACGTCTTGCAGCTTCGGCCATGGCGCGGCTCCCGAGATTGGCGAATGCGCAACCCTATCAGGGGAGCCGGCGAAGAAGCCTCCTTAGGCCCGCCGAGCGGGAGAGGATGTCTCTTTTTATCGGGCCGAAAACAGCAAAACCTACTCCGCCAGCACGTTCAGCAGGCCCAGCGGCAAGCCGGTCGGCGCCTTCACTTCCTTGGTCACGACATAGGTGAAATAGCGGGCCATGGCGGCCTTCTTTTCGAGCAGCGCATCCATCAGCCGCTGGTAGGAATCGATGTCACGGGCGACCACCTGCATCAGGTAGTCGTAGCCTCCGCCTAGCGCCCAGCAGCCGGTGATTTCCTCGTAGCCGGCGACCGCCTTCTCGAAGGCCTGGAAGGCCTCGGCGCGATGGTTCTCGAGCTCCACGACAACGAAGACCGCGACATGAGAGCCCAAGGATTTCAGGGAAATTCGGGCCTGGTAGCCTTCGATCACGCCGGCCTCCTCCAGCCGCTTCAAACGCTCCCAGCAGGGTGTCGGCGAGAGGTTGATGCGGCGGGCCAGTTCGGTCTTCGAAACGCGTCCTTCGCGCGACAGGATGGAGAGGATCCTGATATCCCTGTCATCGAGCTTGAGCATGCTGGCGTCCCGGTTTCATCTCGCCGGCGGACGCTCCGCCGACGTCGGGATTCATACGCGGGGATGACGCTTGCCGACAAGCGCCGGACGTCAATCACCCGAGTATGGTGGCCGGTTAGGGCGCAAACATTCCGCTTGACGGAATGGCGCCTCTGAAACCAGCTTGCGCGAATTGTTTCATCACTGTCCAGGGAGAACGGCATGGCCGAGCCGAGACGTGACTTCACGCCCGAGGAATATCAGGGCCGCATCGACCGCATCCGCGGTGTCATGGCCGAGAAGGGCGTCGACCTTCTGGTCATCTCGGATCCGTCCAACATGCATTACGTCACCGGCTATGACGGCTGGTCCTTCTACACGCATCAGGCGGCGCTTCTGTCCATGGAGGGCGAGCCGGTCTGGTGGGGGCGCGGCATCGATGCGCTCGGCGCGCGCCGCACGGTCTCGATGGATGACGCCAACATTGTCGGCTACGAAGATTCCTACGTCCAGAACCCCGACAAGCACCCGATGGAAACGCTCGCCGCGCTGATCAGGGAGCGGGGCTGGGACAAGGGCCGTATCGGCGTCGAGATGGACAACTATTATTATTCGGCCGCCGCGCACCGTTCGCTGACGGCCAATCTGTCCGAGGCTCAATTCACCGACACCACGGGTCTGGTAAACTGGCAGCGCGCCATCAAGAGCGACAAGGAGATCGAATATATGCGCCGCGCGGCCCGCATCGTCGAAGCCATGCACAAGGCCATCGTCGAAAAGGCCGAGCCCGGCTTGCCGAAGAACGAGCTGGTCGCCGAGATCTACCGCACCGGCGTGCTCGGCGCGGACGGGCATTGGGGCGACTACACCGCCATCGTGCCGATGGCCCCGTCCGGCATGGACGCGACCGCGCCGCACCTGACCTGGGATAATTACCCTCTGCAGCAGAACGAGAGCACCTTCTTCGAGATCGCCGGGGCGCATCTGCGCTATCACTGCCCGCAGTCGCGCACGCTGTTCATAGGCAAGCCGCCTCAGAAATATCTCGACGCCGAAAAAGCCGTGCTGGAATCGATCGAGGCAGGTCTGGAACAGGCGAAGCCCGGCAATCGCTGCGAGGATATCGCCAACGCCTTCAACGCGACACTCAACAAGTTCGGCTTCGTCAAGGAGAATCGCTGCGGCTATGCCATCGGCATGTCCTACCCGCCGGACTGGGGCGAGCGGACGATGAGCTTCCGGCGCGGCGACATGTCGGTGCTGAAACCTGGCATGACGTTCCATTTCATGCCGGCGCTCTGGCTCGACGATGGCGGGCTTGAGATCACCGAGCCGATCCTGATCACCGAGACGGGCGTCGAGTGCCTCTGCACCACGCCGCGCCAGCTTTTCGTCAAGGACTGAGCGGATGTCGAAGAACCCGATCGTCCCGACCATCCCGCTCGACGAGAACGGCGCCCATCACGGCCATCTGCGCCTGCCGTGGAGCCGCGACGATTCCGCATGGGGCTCGGTGATGATCCCGATTACGGTGATCAAGAATGGCGACGGGCCGACGGCGCTTCTGACCGGGGCCAATCACGGCGACGAATATGAGGGACCGGTAGCGCTGCAGGAACTGGCGGCGACGCTGAAGCCCGAGGCTGTCACCGGCCGCGTCATCATCGTGCCCTATTTCAACTATCCGGCGTTCCGCGCCGGCACGCGCACCTCGCCCATCGACCGGGGCAATCTCAACCGCCTGTTTCCCGGCAAACCGTCCGGGACGGTAACCGAAAAGATCGCGGATTATTTCGCCAGCGAACTCGTTCCGCATGCCGATATCGTTCTCGACTTCCATTCCGGCGGCAAGACGCTCGACTTCCTGCCCTTCGCAGCCGCGCACATCCTCGACGACGCCATGCAGCAGCATGCCTGCGTCGCCGCGATGGAAGCGTTCAACGCGCCCTACTCGATGACGATGCGCGAGATCGACAATGTCGGCATGTACGACACGATCGTAGAGGAAAAGGGCAAGGTCTTCGTGACGACGGAGCTCGGCGGGGGCGGCACTGCTACGGCGAAATCCATCGCCATTGCGCGCAAGGGGCTGCGCAACGTGCTGATCCATGCCGGCATCCTTGCCGGGGAACTGGAGAAAGGGCCGAGCGTCGAACTGGACATGACCCATGACGACGCCTTCGTCTTCGCGAGTGATGACGGGATGATCGAGCCCTGCGCCGATCTCGGCGACATGCTGGAAGCGGGCGATTGCCTGGCGAAGATCTGGAGGGTCGACCGCACGGGCGAGCCGGCGCTCGAATACCGCGCGAAACGCGGCGGTCTGCTGACCGCCCGGCACTTCCCCGGCCTGGTGAAGGCCGGGGACTGCCTTGCAGTCATCGCGGACGTAAATTCCTAGAGGATTACGCCGCTCGGCTTTTGCGGTTGCGGCGCCATTTCGGCCGGCTGGACGGGCGTTCGCCCGCGCCTGCCGCAGCCTTTTCGCCAGGCTGGCCTTGAGGGCGCTTGCCGCGATGCGGACGCTTGCGGTTCTGGTTGTCGGACTTGCGTGCCTCGCCGGGCTGGCCCTGCGGGCGTCCGCCGCCGGAGCCCCGGTTGCCGCCGCGTCCGCCGCCATCCTTGCGGGTGCCGGCGCTGAAGCCCGGATGCTCGCCGCCGGCAACGGCGATAGAGATGCCGGTCAGCTTCTCGATGTCGCGCAGCATCTTGGTCTCGTCCTCGGCGCAATAGGTCACCGCCCTGCCCTCGGCCCCGGCGCGCGCGGTGCGGCCGATGCGGTGGACATAGCTTTCGGGAACCTGCGGCAGGTCGAAATTGTAGACATGGCTGACGCCGGGAATGTCGATGCCGCGCGCCGCGACGTCGGTCGCGACGAGAATGCGGATATCGCCGCTCTTGAATTCGCGGATGGCGCGGTCGCGCTGGCCCTGGCTCTTGTTGCCGTGGATCGACGCGGCGGAGAAGCCGTTGGCGACGAGATGCTTCATCAGCTTTTCGGCGCCGTGCTTCGTGCGCGCGAAGACAAGCGACAGGTCTTCCTTGCGCTCGCCGAGATGCTGCTTGAGAAGATCGACCTTGGCGCGCTGCGAGACGAAATGCACCGACTGCTCGATCTTGTCGGCAGCCTTGCCGGGCGGCGTCACCTCGACGCGAACCGGGTCGGTCAGATAGGTACGGGCAAGCCCCTCGATCTCGCTCGGCATGGTCGCCGAGAAGAGCAGCGTCTGGCGCTCCTTCGGCAGCGCCTTGGCGATCTGCTTCAGCGAATGGATGAAGCCCAGATCTAGCATCTGGTCGGCCTCGTCGAGGACGAGGAAATGCGTCTGGGCGAGGATGATCGCCTTGCGTTCCATCAAATCAATCAACCGGCCCGGCGTTGCGACTAGAATGTCCTTGCCGGCGTGGAGATCGCGGATCTGGTTGTTGATCGACTGGCCGCCGACCACGGTAGCGATCTGCAGCCTGGAGCGCTTGACGAAGCTCTTCAAGCTGGCGGTGATCTGGTTGGCCAGTTCGCGGGTCGGCGCGAGGATCAGGGCACGTGTGCTCTTGGGGAAAGGATGTTGCGGGTTGGCAAGCAGTTTTTCGATCAGCGGCAGACCGAAGGCGGCCGTCTTGCCGGTGCCGGTCTGGGCGAGGCCCATGAGGTCGTGGCCCTCGAGGACTGCGGGAATGGCCGCGGCCTGGATCGGCGTCGGCTGCTTGAAGCCGGAGGCTTCGAGCGAATGGAGGATACGTTCGGAAAGCCCGAGGGCTGCGAATTCAGTCAAGACAATGCCTTTCATGGCAGTGCGCGTCTTCGTTGGCGCACATGCCAAAAGAAACGCGTCCCGTCCTTCATCGGACAGGCGCGTCATGCGGTTGCGACCCTGCCGCTCTCCGGAGCCTCATTGCTCGCGGATCGGCGGATCGTCAGCACCCCGCGTGAATTGGGAACTCTTGGGAAAATCCGGCGCGGAATGCACCGGCGGGAAAAGGCGTCGTGCGGGCGGCGATCGTCGATCTTTTATTGCCCGCGGGCTGCTCACGCGGCAGCCGAAGCGCTTTCATGAAGCGGATATCGTCTTTGTGCACCGCAATGTCAAGCGCGCTTCTGGCCGCTTGCCGCTGACGGGCGAATCTAATATTCAACCGATGAGTTGACAATGAAGACGACACGGGTTATTCAACCAAATGGGTGAACATTCGCAGGAACATCGGCTTTCGGAGATTCTGAAGGCGGTGAGCGACCAGACCCGACGCTCCCTTCTCACCACTCTGGTGCAGGAAGGGCCGCTTCGGGTGACGGAACTGGCCGGGCGTTACGACATGTCGCTGAACGCGGTGTCCAAGCACATCAAGGTGCTGGAGGCCGCGGGACTGGTGACGCGCAAGACGCTCGGACGGGTGCATCTGATCGAGGCGAACCTCGATCCGGTGCACGCGGTCGATGACTGGTTCGGGCAACTCCGCTCGATCTGGGACCTGCGGCTGGACCGCCTTGGTGAGTTGTTCGAGGAAGGAACCGAACGAGATGAGTGAACTGCCCCTGACCGTAAGCAAAACGATCCCCGCCGCACCCGAGAAGGTGTTCAATGCATGGCTCGATCCGGCCATGCTGAAGAAGTTCATGGTGACCTGTGAGGGCGACGGCGTCCCGAAAGCCGAGAGCGACGCGCGAGAGGGCGGCCAGTTCCTGATCGTCATGGAGAGCGGCGGGAAGGAAATCCCCCACAGCGGAACCTATCTTGAGCTGAAACCGCACAGCCGTCTGGTCTTCACCTGGGAGTCGCCCCATTCGGTCGATGGCAGCACCGTGACCGTCGATCTCGCTCCGACCGGAGACGGCGCAACCGATCTCACGCTGATCCAGGTCAAATTCGCAACCGAAGGCGCGCGCGCCGGCCATATCAAGGGCTGGACCGCCATCCTCAACATGCTCGAAAGGGCCGCCGCCTGACCGTATGTTGGAGTGGGGCGCGTTTCGCGCCCCTGTCCCCGCGCGATCATTGGGGGCAATCGCCCCTTGCGGCGCGGCGTCGTCACAGGTATTTATTCCTGAATCGACACAGGAAGCGCCATGCTTTCCCACAAACGCATCTGGGACGCGATCGACGCGCTCGCCGAACGCCACGACCTGTCCCCCTCCGGTCTGGCGAAGCGGGCCGGGCTCGATTCCACCACCTTCAACAAGTCGAAGCGCGTCGCCGGCGACGGACGGCCGCGCTGGCCGTCGACGGAATCGCTCGCCAAGATCATGGAGGCGACCGGCTCGTCCCTCGACGAGTTCATGGCGCTGGTGCGCGGCGACGACGTCAACGGCAAGGGCATGCCCTTGCCGAACATGCGCGCCGTGAATTTGCGCGAGGTGCCGATCATCGGCATGGCGCAGGCGGGCGCGGGCGGCTTCTTTGACGATGCGGGCTTTCCGGCAGGCCAGGGCTGGGACACGGTCGCCTTTCCGGGCGCCGATCTCGAGGACGACGCCTATGCGCTCGAGATCACCGGCGATTCCATGCTGCCGCTCTATCGCGAGGGGGACATCATCATCGTCTCGCCGGCGGCGCAGATCCGCAAGGGCGACCGTGTGGTCGTCAAGACCCGCGGCGGCGAGGTCATGGCGAAAACGCTTCTGCGCCGGACCACGCTGATCGTCGAACTGGAGTCGGCCAATCCCGCCCATCCTCCGCGCAAGCTGCCGTCGGCCGAGGTCGACTGGATGGCCCGGATCGTCTGGGCTTCGCAGTAAGGCGCTGCCGGCGATTGCGCACGGGCGCGGCGAGCCCCATCTCCAGCCGAGACCCGAAACGCCAAGCCCGGAAGAGATAATGGCCAGACCGGTAACGATCAATATTTCCCATGACCTCGGTCGCGAGGAAGCGCAGCGGCGCATCCGCGACGGCTTCGAGAAGGTCGCCGGCAAGATCGGCTTCGGATCGGAGTTCGAACAGCGCTGGGAAGGCGATACGCTTCACTTCGATGCGAAGGCCTTCGGCATGAGCGCGACCGGCACTGTCGAGGCGGGAGAGAAGATGGTGACGGTCACGGTTGTCCTGCCGGCGCTGCTGGCCGGCATGGCGGAGATGATCAAGGGCAAGGTCGAGAAGGAGAGCACCCTCCTCCTCGAGAAGAAATAGGCGTCAGGCCGCTTCGGTCACCAGTTCGCCGGCCAGCGCCTTGTTGATCAGCGCGACCGTCTCGGCGAGGCCGTAGAGCGCGACGAAAGAGCCGAAGCGCGGGCCGCGTTCCTGGCCAAGCAGCACCTGATAGAGCATCTGGAACCAGTCGCCCGTCACGGCCGGTCCGCCGTCCGGGCCGGTCTTCGCCGGATCCTGATACCGCTCGAAGCCCCGCGCCACGTCGAGCGCCGCATCCTGGATCGCACCGCCATCCGCATCGGACGGCAGCGCCTCGAAGGCGGCGGCGAGCTTCGCCAGCGCCTCGCGCTCGATATCGTCCGGTGCGCGGAACGTCTTGGTCGGTTTGACGAAGTCGTCGAAATAGCGGATCGCGTAGCCGACCAGTTCGTCCAGCTTCGGATGCGTCTCGGCGGTAACGCCCGGCGCATAGCGCGAGATGAAGCCCCACAGCACCTGCTTGTCATGCGCATTCGAGGCGCTGACGAGGTTGAGCAGCATCGAGAACGGCACCGGCATGTCGGCTGCCGGCGGCTTGCCGGAATGGATGTGCCAGACCGGATTGTTCAGCCGGCCCGCCCAGTCCTGCCGCTCATAGGCCGACAGGAACGAGAAATACTCGTCCACCGCCTTCGGGATGACGTCAAAATAGAGACGCTTGGCCGTGCGCGGCTTCTGGAACATGTAGAGCGCGAGGCTCTCGGTCGGCGCATAGGTCAGCCACTCGTCGATGGTCAGGCCGTTGCCTTTGGACTTGGAGATCTTCTCGCCGTTCTGATCGAGGAAGAGTTCGTAGACATAGTGCTCCGGCGGACGGCCGCCGAGCGCCTGGCAGATGCGGTCATAGACCGGCATGTTCGGGCCGTGGTCCTTGCCGAACATCTCGAAGTCGACGCCGAGCGCCGCCCAGCGCGCACCAAAGTCCGGCTTCCACTGCATCTTGACCTTGCCGCCGGTGATGCCCTGCGTCACCTCCTCGCCGTCCTCGTCGATATAGGTGATCGTGCCGGCCCTGGCGTCGACGGCCTTCAGCGGAACGTAGAGGACGCGCCCGGTCTTCGGCGAGATCGGCAAGAACGGCGAATAGGTGGCGCGGCGCTCCTCGCCCAGCGTCGGCAGCATGATGTCCATCACCGCGTCGTAGCGCTCGGCGACGCGCAGCAGGATCTCGTCGAACTTGCCGGATTTGTAATAATCCGTCGCGCTGGCGAATTCGTAGTCGAAACCGAACGTGTCGAGGAAGCGGCGCAGCATCGCGTTATTATGATGGCCGAAGCTCTCGTAGTCCCCGCCGAACGGGTTCGGCACGACCGTTAGAGGCTTGTGGAGATGCGGTTCCAGCGCGGCCCGGTCCGGGACATTCTCCGGGATCTTGCGCATGCCGTCCATGTCGTCGGAGAAGCAGAGCAGCTTGGTCGCGACCTTGTCGTCGGTCAGCACACGGAAAGCCGTGCGCACCATGGTCGTGCGCGCCACTTCGCCAAAAGTGCCGATATGCGGCAGGCCGGAGGGGCCGTAGCCGGTCTCGAACAGGACGACATCGGGAAAGCCCGCCTTCTCGTAGCGTTTGACGATCTTGCGCGCTTCCTCGAAAGGCCAGGCCTTGGTCTTGCCGGCAGCGTCCGTCAGCTCCGGTGAAAATTCGAGTTGGGGCAAGGCCGGATTGGCGCTCATTTCTTTTTGTCCTGGTCGTCGGGTGGTTTCATGGCTTGCGAACAACGCCGCGCGGCCATTTGTCCGCCTGCCTTTACAGTCTCCGGCTTGCGAAGCCAAGCATGCGCGATTACCTGTCTCCGCAACACGCCACGGGGAATTCGATGAGCACATTATCCGAGCAGGAGGCGCTGGCCTTCATCATGGTCACGATGGCAGCAGCCGACACCACGCTTTCCGAGCGGGAACTGGCACGCATCGGCAATACCGTCGACACGCTGCCGATCTTCGACGGATTTACCCGCGACGATCTCGTCGAGACCGCCAACCGCTGCTCCGGGATCCTCAACGAACCGTCAGGGCTCGACCAGATCCTCGGCATGGTCAAGGCGAGCCTGCCCGAGCGCCTCTACGACACGGCCTACGCCGTCGCAGTCGAGATCGCATCGGCGGATTTGCACGCCGAACAGGAGGAACTGCGTTTCCTGCAGATCCTTCGCGACGAGCTGGAGCTGGACAATCTCGTCTCGGCGGCGATCGAGCGGTCGGCACGGGCGCGGTTCCGCCTTCCCTGACCCCGCCGGCCCTGACAGGAATTTGACTTGCGGTTGATGCGCTCCCGCCCGATCACGGCGTGTGCGCATGCCGCGTGCGAGGCAGGCCTATGCTCTTTTCCGAAGCAACGATCCGGCTAACGGCTTTCCTGGCGATCTTCGCGGCGATGGCGATCTACGAATTGTGGTCGCCGCGCCTCGAACGCGAGGAGATGAAGGGCGCGTGGAAATCGAAGCGCTGGTTCACCAACCTCTCGATCGTCGTCCTGTCTTCCATCGCATTGCGGATCGTCTTTCCGGCCGCCGCCGTCGGCACGGCGATATTTGCAGCCGGGAAAGGCTGGGGCCTGTTCCCGGCGCTCGGCGTTCCGCCGCTGATTGCCGGCTTGTTGTCTTTCGTCATTCTCGATTTCGCTGTCTGGCTCGAGCATGTCGCCAGCCACAAGATTCCTATCCTTTGGCGCATTCACCGCATGCACCATGCCGACAACGGTTTCGACGTCACGACGGCGCTGCGGTTCCACCCGCTCGAGATCATCCTGTCGATGTTCTGGAAGGCCGGCATCGTGATCGCGCTCGGCGCGCCGGCCGTGGCCGTACTGGTCTTCGAGATCGTTCTGAACGGCACCGCGATGTTCAATCATTCCAACATCGATCTGCCGCGACCGGTTGACCGCTGGCTGCGCCGGCTCATCGTCACGCCGGACATGCACCGCGTCCATCATTCCTCGACGCCGCGCGAGACGGATTCCAACTACGGCTTCAATTTCCCGTTCTGGGACCGTTTGTTTCGCACCTACAATGCGCAACCGAAGCTCGGCCATGAGGGCATGGAGATCGGGTTGAAGGAATTTCGCGGACCGGTGTCAGCCGGATTGCTCTGGGCGCTCCGCCTGCCCTTCACCCGTCTCTGACGCCGGGCGCGGCGGCATGGCGATGCCGTCGGCGAAGGGATCGAGCGGCAGATAGCGCGAATAGATCTCGCGATAGACGCCCTTTTCCTCCAGCGCGTTCAGCGCGGCGTCCAGCGCCTCCATGACGCGCAGGCTGTCCTTGCGCATGACGATCGCCATGCCGTCACCGAGGAAATGGTCCGACAGGAACGGCCCCGAGACGAAACTGCAGCACCCGCTCGCACCCGGCGAGGCGAGCCAGAAGGACAGCGCGACGCCGTCGCCGAATACCAGGTCGGCCTGGCCGTCGAGCAGCGCCTTGTAGGCAGCCGCCTCGTCATCCACCTCCACGGCCTCGGTCTCGCGGAACCAGGCCTTCAGCATCGCCGCATGGGCGCTGCCGGCGACGACCGCGACCTTCCGGTCGCGCGCGATCGTGTACATGTCGGTGCTTGTCGGCTTGAACTCCGAGCGCGCGACGAAGCGCGCCGGAAACTTGAAATAGGGCCGCGACACCGCTCGCGTGGCGCGCAGCTCCTTCGTGATGCCATGACCGGCAATGATCGCCTCGCCGCGCAGCCCGTCGAGAGCGGCGTCGAGCTCCTCCCATGGCATCGCCTGGATCTCGCATTTCGCCTCGATCTGCAGTTCCGCGCAGATCGCCCGCGCGATCTCGACATTGAAGCCGGTCGGACGGCGTTGCGGATCGGCGAAATTGAAGGGCGGGAAGTCGAGCGTCGTGAGGAAGCGCAGCCGCAGCAGCCCGGTCAGGTCGGTGCGCGCGACCCGGTCGTTGGGATCGGACAGGCGCGGCGGATCGCCGGCATCGGCCGGGAAGGCCGCCAGCATGACGAGGACAGCAGCCGCAACGGCTCCGGGGAGGGCGAAAAAGCGCATAACCTCGCTTAGCGGAACCGGCGACGGCGTGCCAGAGGGATTTGAAATCTTCGCCCACAGGTTGAAACAGGCTTGCAATACTTGCCCGCGCCAATAAAGTTCAAGGCTGCGGGTAAGGGGACGAAGAACTGTGAGTACCGCAGGGGCGACCGGTCCGGCCGAAAGGTCGGCTTTGGAGAGTGCGCGACCGAATGCGTTTATGGGTCACGAACCGGTCACCGGCCGGCTTGAGTATTTGCGCGCCCTCACCCGCAATCGCCCCGGAAAGCCGGCGGCCAATGAAAACCACTACTGCGAGACGATCGCCTTTCTCGCCGAGCACGCCTACCCTGCCGCCCATCTGTCCCGCGCCAGCCGATTGGCGATGCGCAACGGCACAACCGGCGCCGGCGAATTGCTCGCCAATGGTCTGATCACCGAGGACGCCTATTACCGCACGCTTGCGGATCATGCGGGGCGTAAATTCATTGCGCCGGAGGACATAGCGGAGATCCTGAAGGGCGACCCGCAGCCGATCGGCGAAGCGCTGAGTTCGGCAACGGCCTGGTGCCGGTTGACGGACGGCACCGTCCATCCCGTTGCGGCACCGTCTCCCGATGCACCGGTCATCACCCAAAATCTGATCGCGCGGCGAGGCGGAAAGGACATGCGTATCGCGCTCACGGTCCCCTCGGTGCTGCGCAAGGCGGCGATTGCCAGGCTCCGCGACACCCTTGGCGAGGAAGCCGGGTTTCGGCTCGCCAACGAGATGCCCGCAGCTTCCGCCAAACACGGCGCCAGCGCCTGGCACGGTTTTGCGCTGGCGGTGATGCTCCTGGTCGCGGCAACCGGCCTGTTCGTCGCGCCGGCAACGGCGGTTGTGACGATCCATGTCCTGGTGTCGCTGTTTTTCCTTGCCAATATCGCGCTCCGCCTGGCGGCAACCTTCGGCTTCCGGCGGGAAGGCCCGACACCGCTCGCCCGTTTCGAGAATGCCGAACGGCCGGTCTATTCCGTGGTCGTCGCGCTCTATCGCGAAGCGTCGGTGGCGCATGATCTCGTGGCTTCACTCAAATCGCTGAACTGGCCCCGCCTGAAGCTGGAGATCAAGCTGGTGTGCGAGGAGGACGACAGGCGGACTCTGGCGGAGTTGGAAAACCAGAAACTGGACAACCGTTTCGAGATCGTCCGGGTGCCCCGGCTCGGACCTCGCACCAAGCCCAAGGCGTTGAACTACGCCCTGCCGCTCTGTTCCGGTGCCTTCGTGACGCTCTTCGACGCCGAGGACAGGCCGCATCCCGACCAGATCGAGGAAGCCTGGCAGACCTTCCGCCGCTCGCAGAGCCGCATCGCAGCGTTGCAGGCGCCGCTGGTCATCGCCAATCCGCGCCGCAACTGGATCGCCGGGTTGTTCCACATCGAATACGCCGCGCAGTTTCGCGGCCTGCTGCCGTTCCTGACCCGCCTCGGCCTGCCGGTGCCCTTGGGCGGCACTTCAACGCATTTCCGCCGCGCTGCGCTCGAGCATTGCGGCGCCTGGGATCCGCATAATGTCACCGAGGACGCCGATCTCGGTTTCCGGTTGTGGCGCGCAGGTTTCCGCATCGGGACGATCAGTCGGCCGACGCTGGAAGACGCCCCGACGGACGCCTCGATCTGGCTGCGGCAGCGCACGCGCTGGATCAAGGGCTGGATCCAGACCTGGATCGTCAATACGAGGCTGGGCGCCCTCCGCCCCCGGCGCATGCCTCTCGCCGGCGTGCTGATCATGCATACGCTGCTGGCCGGCACGGTGATTTGCTCGCTGCTCTTCCCGCTGACGCTCGCCCTGATCGCGGGCGTCGCCGTCTGGACGGCGTTCACCGGCGAGATCCCGCTGGCCTTGCGTTGGCTGACGGCGATCGACCTGGCGAACATCGCGCTCGCCTTCGGCGTCCATGCAGCACTCGGCCTGCGCGCCGTCGAGCCGGCCGAGCGCTGGCGAACTGTCCGCGTCCTGCCGATGCTGCCGGTCTACTGGCTGCTGATGTCGGTCGCCGGCTGGCGCGCGCTCCTGCAATATTTCCGCAATCCCTTCCTGTGGGAAAAGACACCGCATGCGCCGCATGATCCGAATGGTGTGAAACACCGCTTCTGACGTCTCGCAATCGCGCCGGGCCCACCCATATTGGTGAGCGACAGTCAGTTCAGGGATCAGCTAACCGCTCATGCAACGGCTCAAATCGCTCATTGAATCGCAAGCCTTCGAACAGGCGATCGTCACGCTGATCATCGTCAATGCCGTCAGCCTCGGCCTTGAGACCTCGCCGGCCGTGATGGACCGCGCGGGTGGGCTGATCGTTCTGATCGACAGGCTCATCCTCTCGGTCTTCGTCGTTGAACTTCTCGCCAAGTTCGCCGTCTACAGAACCGCCTTCTTCAGGAGCCCGTGGCGCATTTTCGATCTCATCGTGGTCGGCATCGCGCTGATCCCGTCGGCTGGCGCCTTCAGCGTGCTGCGGGCGCTGCGCATCCTGCGCGTGCTGCGGCTGGTCAGCGTCGTGCCGTCGCTGCGGCGCGTCATCGGCGGATTGCTAAACGCACTGCCCGGTATGGGCTCGATCCTGTTGCTGCTCGGCCTGTTCTTCTATGTCTTCTCGGTGATGGCCACGAAACTGTTCGGCGCGAGCTTTCCCGAATGGTTCGGGTCGATCCCCGCATCCGCCTATTCGCTGTTCCAGGTGATGACGCTGGAAAGCTGGTCGATGGGCATCGTCCGGCCGGTCATGGAGGTCTATCCGTGGGCATGGGCCTTCTTCATTCCGTTCATCCTGTGCACCACCTTCACCGTGCTGAACCTGTTCATCGGTGTCGTCGTCTCGGCGATGCAGAAGGAGCATGACGACCAGGCGGCGTCCGACCGGGCGACGTTGCATGACGACCAGGCAGCCCTGCTTGCGGAGATCGGCAAGCTGCGCGCCGAAATCCGCGCGCTCGCCGCCGAGCGGAACTCACAATGAACGGAAATGCTTGGAAAGCTTCAGGCCCTGCGCCTGGTAGTTCGATTTGAGGTCGGCCCCATAGAGGTGGTCCGGGCGCTTTTCCATGCGCTCATAGACAAGCCGTCCGACGGTCTGGCCGTCCTCCAGCACGAAGGGCACCTCGTGGCTGCGAACCTCGAGCACGGCCCGGCTGCCCGAGCCGCCGGCGGCGCTATGGCCAAAGCCGGGGTCGAAGAAGCCGGCATAGTGAACCCGGAATTCGCCGACCAGCGGATCGAACGGCGTCATCTCGGCTGCGTAGTCCGGCGGAACGTGGACGGCTTCGCGCGACACGAGGATATAGAACTCGTCGGGATCGAGGATCAGTTCCTTGCGGTCTCGCACATGCAGCGGCTCCCAGAAATCGAGCACGTCGAGCGCGTCGCGCCGGTCGACATCGACGACGGCGGTATGGTGTTTGCCGCGATAGCCGACGAGGCCGTCGGCGTCGCCCGACAGATCGACCGAGACGGCGATGCCGGCATGGGTGATGATCGGGCTGTCGCCGGCCACCAGCGTCTGCGACTCATGCAGGGCCGCCAGCGCGTCCGCGCCGAGGATCGTGTCGGAGGAGCGAAACCTGACCTGCGAAAGACGCGAGCCGGTACGCACGACGATCGGGAAGGTGCGCGGGCTGACCTCCAGATAGAGCGGGCCGCGATAACCGGCGGGGATCTTGTCGAACTCGACGCCATGGTCGGTCATGACGCGGGTGAAGATGTCGAGGCGACCGGTCGAGCTTTTCGGATTGGCCGAGGCAGCGATGCCGGCGGGCAGAGCCAGCGTTTCGAGGAGCGGCACGATATAGACGCAACCCGTCTCCAGCACCGCGCCGGGGCCGAGGTCGATCTCGTGTAGCTTCAGCTGGTTCAGCTTGTCGAGAACCGTGCAGCCCTTGCCCGGCATGAAGCTGGCGCGCACGCGATAGGCCGTAGCGCCGAGCCGCAAATCTAGGCTCGCCGGCTGGATCTGGTCCGCATCGAGTTCGCGTCCGGACGCAAGCGCGCCGGCCTCAAACAAGCCGGCGATGGCGCTGTCGGGCAGGATTCCGCCTGTCGTCACGTCTTGGTACCCCCGTGGTCGAGGCGCAAACGCCCCGGGCATCCTTGTTGCCCCGAGCATCCTTGTTGACGCAAGCGCGCGCAGGTTTTATGGACAGTTTTCGTTCGTGGTGATTTGGCCGGTCGGCTTGCAGCCACGTAAAACAACTCGCTAAAAGGCCGCGCGGCACGCTTGGAGCGTGAGGCAACCGGTTTTGCGGCGACGCGGAACCGGTTTTTTGTTTGGAGACAGATCATGGCTTCTGATTGGTCGAAATTTTCCGCCGCCACACAGATGGTGCATGGCGGCACGCTTCGCTCGCAGTTCGGCGAGACGTCCGAGGCCATGTATCTCACGCAGGGCTTCGTCTATGACAGCGCCGAAGCCGCCGAGGCCCGGTTCAAGGGCGAGGAAGACGGCTTCATCTATTCGCGCTATGCGAACCCGACCAATGAGATGTTCGAACAGCGCATGTGCCTGCTGGAAGGCGCGGAGGCGGCGCGATCGACCGCCTCGGGCATGGCCGCTGTCGCCTCGGCACTGCTTTGTCAGGTCAGGGCCGGCGACCACGTGGTCGCAGCGCGCGCGCTGTTCGGCTCGTGCCGCTGGATCGTCGAGACGCTGATGCCGCAATACGGCGTCGAGACCACGCTGATCGACGGCACCGACCCCACCGCCTGGGAACAGGCCGTAAGGAAAAACACCAAGGTTCTCTTCTTCGAGAGCCCGACCAATCCGACGCTGGAAGTCGTCGACATCCAGCATGTCGTCGGCGTCGCCCGCTCGGTCGGCGCGAAGGTGGTGATCGACAATGTCTTTGCCACCCCGATCTACCAGAAGCCGATGGAACTGGGCGTCGACATCGTCGTCTATTCGACCACCAAGCATATCGACGGTCAGGGCCGTTGCCTCGGCGGCGTCGTGCTGGCGAGCGAGGAATGGATCGACGAGAATCTGCATGACTACTACCGCCACACCGGCCCGGCGATGAGCCCGTTCAACGCGTGGGTCATGCTGAAGGGCCTTGAGACGCTGCCGCTGCGCGTGAAGAGCCAGACAGCGACGGCCAGCAAAGCCGCCGATTTCCTCGCCGAACGGTCCGAGGTCAAGCGGGTGATCTATCCGGGCCGGCCGGACCATCCGCAGGCCAATGTCATTCCCAAACAGATGAAGGGCGGGTCGACGCTGGTCTGCCTCGAACTGAAGGGCGGCAAGAAGGAGGCCTTTGCCTTCTCGAATGCGCTGAAAGTCGTGAAGATCTCCAACAATCTCGGCGACGCCAAGAGCCTGATCACCCATCCGGCGACGACGACGCACAAGAACCTGACGCCCGAAGCCCGCGCCGAACTCGGCATCTCCGACGGCACGCTCAGGCTGTCCATCGGGCTTGAGGACGAAGCCGACCTTTTGAACGATCTCGACGCGGCGCTGTCGGCGACGCGGTAGTTCAACCGCATTGCTCTCTGGCGATCGTCTCGAAGATCGCCAGAGCCCGCGGGATGATCTCGTCGGGGAAATCGTAGTCCGGATTATGCAGTTGCGAATGATCCTCACCCGCCCCGAGCACGAAAAAGGCTGACGGAGCGGCGCGGCCGAACAGGCCGAAATCCTCGGACCAGCGGAACGGACCATCCGCCTCGGCGCAGGCGATGCCGGCTTCTTCGCAGGCCTTGCGGACGATCGCCGTCGGTTCGGCGTCGTTGGAGCAGGCTGCGAAGCGCTCCGCCGTCGATATTTCCAGTTGCAGGCCGGCCGCGTCGGCTGCCTTGTTCGCCAGATCGCGGGCCGCCTGCATCAACCTCGCCTGCATCTCGTCGGTGCGGGCGCGCAGCGTTGCGAGAATCCATGCCTCGCCCGGTGAGATTCCGAAAGCCGGCTCGCCGAGGCGAGCGTGCGACAGTGTCACGATCGCCTCGCCCGGTTCCATGCCCAGATCGCGCGGCAGTGCCGGCAGTTTCTCGGCGAGCGTCAGCATCGCGCCGGCCGGGCTGCGGCCATCTTCGGGATGGGCGGCATGCGAGGTCCAGCCCGACAGGTGGATCGTCATGCCTTCCGAGGCAAAGCAGAAGGATCCCTCCCGGATCGCCGCATCGCCGAGCTTCATGCCGGGGAGATTGTGGAGGCCGAAGGCGAAATCGGGCTTGATGGATTTGAAGCGGACATCGTCGATGACGCCGCGGGCGCCGGCGCCGGTTTCCTCGGCCGGCTGGAACAGCAGGATCACGCGCCCGCGTTTCGGCCGGACCGCCTGCAGGCGGCGCGCCAGCCCGCACAGGATCGTCATATGGCCGTCATGCCCGCACATGTGCCCCTTGCCGGCGATCTTCGATCGCCAGTTCGGTATACCGGTCTCGTGGATCGGAAGCGCATCCAGTTCGCATCGAAACAGGATCGCCGGCCCCGGCACGCCGCTGTCGAACACGCCGGCGACGCCGGTGCCGCCCAAGCCTGTGATCACCTCGTCGGCCTCGCAATCCGCCAGCCAGCCGGCCATGCGTTTCGCTGTTTCCGTTTCCTCCGAAGAGAGCTCCGGGACGCGATGCAGATCGCGGCGCAGGGCAGTCAGTTCGGCGATGAAGCTTGAGTCGTAATTGGGTTTTGTCATTTTTTTCCGTGCAGCACTTTTGCAGTCATCACAATCCGGGACAACGCCGTATAAATGCATATCGAGGCGAAGAGCCATGCGATCAGCGGGAACCAGGCCGGAAACAGGCAGGCGATTACGAAGACCGCAATGGTCTCCGTCGCCTCTGCCAGGCCGGTCGTGAAGAACAGCGATTTCTCGCCGCGCTGGTCGGTCGTCATGCCATGTTTCTCGGCCATGATGGCAAAAGCGAGGAAGCTCGCGCCGTTCACATAGAAGGAAAAGACCAGGACGGCGGCGGGGATCGCGTTGGCGGCCGGATCTGCGAATGCGAAACCGACTGGGACGATGCCGTAGACCCCGAAGTCGAGAACAATATCGAGGAAGCCGCCAAAATCCGTCTTGCCCCGGACCCGCGCCACGGCACCATCGAGGCCGTCGCAAAGCCGGCTGAGCAGGAGCACGATCATGCCGGGAAGGAACGCGCCGAGCGCGATCAGCGCGGCGGCCGCGACGCCGAGCGCGAACGCGACAACCGTCACTGCATTGGCGGAAATTCCGGCGCGCGCGATCGCGCCGCCGACGGCGTCGATTGCCGGCTGTATCCTTGCGCGCACCGCGCCGTCGAGCATGACGATTTCTCCCCGATCCCGTTTTGGCAAAGACTTAGGCGGTTCTTTCCGTACTGTCATGCCGGAGCGGATCATTTCTGTTCACGGCGATGTGTATCGAGCCTTCGCGCGCCTTCAAAAATCCCGGCCGATGGGCTAAATCTCGGCGCATGTACAGCGAAACGACAGACGGCATCGAGATATTCGTCGAGCCGCATTATCTGGACGACCAGTCGGAGCCCGAGGAGCACCGCTATGTCTGGGCCTATACAGTCGTGATCGCGAACGGGTCGACCCACACGGTCCAGCTGGAAACCCGCTACTGGCATATCACCAATGCGCTGGGCCAGGTCGAGGAGGTCGAGGGTCCGGGCGTGGTCGGCGAGAACCCGGTGCTGACGCCGGGCGACAGCTACCAGTACACGTCAGGCTGTCCGCTGAACACGCCCTCGGGCACGATGGTCGGGCACTATGTCATGCGCCGCGACGACGGCACGCGGCTGCAGGTGCGCATCCCCGCCTTTTCGCTGGATATACCGGATACCGCGCGGACACTGAATTGAGCGCCGTTCTCGACCTCAAGCCGGTCATTCTCGTTACAGGCATTCTTCTGACGACGCTGGGCGCGGCCATGCTGGTTCCGGCGCTGGTGGACATCGCCGCCGGCAATCCGGACTGGCAGGTCTTCGCCGGCTCCTCGGCCGCCACGACGCTGGTCGGCATCAGTTTCTTCGCGGCGACGCGCGGCATGTCGCGCACGCTGTCGACCCGGCAGGCGATGCTGATGACGGTTGTCGTCTGGCTTGCGCTGGTGACGGCGGGCGCGCTGCCGTTTCGCTGGTCGGGCATCACGCCGAGCTTCACGGACGCCTTCTTTGAATCCATGTCCGGGCTGACCACCACCGGCGCGACGGTGATCACCGGGCTCGACCACGCGCCCCCGGGCATCCTCCTGTGGCGCGGCATGCTGCAATGGCTGGGCGGGCTCGGCATCATCGTCATGGCCGTCGCGGTCCTGCCGATGCTGCAGATCGGCGGCATGCAGGTCTTCAAGGCGGAAGCCTTCGAGACGCCGGAAAAGATCCTGCCGCGCGCTACCCAGATTTCCGGCTCGATGACTCTGGTCTTCGTGGCTTTCACGGCGCTCTGCGCCGCCGCCTATCTGATCGCGGGAATGCGCCCTGACGACGCGCTGATTCATGCGATGACGACGGTGGCGACCGGCGGCTTTTCGACCCGCGACACCTCGCTCGGCTTCTATCAGGATCCGGCGATCGAATGGATCGCGATCCTGTTCATGATCGTCGGTTCGATCCCTTTCCTGCTTTATGTCCAGGTGCTTCAGGGCCGGCCGATCGCGCTGTGGCGCGACCAGCAGGTGCGCACTTTTCTGGGCCTGCTCGCATTCCTGATCGCCATCGGCTGGGTGGTCGCTGACCATTCCGAAGCCGGTTTCGTGCGCGAAAGCGATTCATTCCGCGCCGCCGTCTTCAACACGGTCTCGGTCATGACCGGCACCGGCTATGCCTCGGCCGATTACGGTCTTTGGGGGGCTCAGTCCGTGGCCTTCTTCTTCTTCATCATGTTCATCGGCGGGTGCGCCGGCTCCACCTCCTGCGGCATCAAGATATTCCGCTTCCAGGTGCTCTATGCCGAGGTGCGCGAGCGGCTGGCCAAGGTGCTTTATCCGAACGGCGTCTTCGTCAAGCGCTTCAACGGGCGGCCGCTGGATGCGCGCGTGCCGCTGGCCGTGACCACCTTCGTCTTTCTCTATTTCGCCGCCTTCGCCGTCCTGGCGATCGCCCTGCGGCTCACCGGCCTTGACCTGATCACGGCGATTTCCGGCGCGGGATCGGCGATCTCCAATGTCGGCCCGGGGCTCGGGGCCCATATCGGCCCCGCCGGCACTTATCAGCCGCTGCCCGACAGCGCCAAATGGCTCTTGTCTGCCGGCATGCTGCTCGGGCGGCTGGAACTGTTCACCGTACTCGTGCTGTTCCTGCCGCGCTTCTGGAGAAGTTAGAACCGCCGGTCAGTGCGTCGTGTCGAATTCCGACGGCGCGAAGCTGTAGCTTGTCGAGCAGAACTCGCATTTCACCGTGATCTTGCCGTCCTCGACGGAGTCCGCACGTTCCTCCGGCGACAGCGACGCCAACACCTCGCCGACACGCTCCCGCGAGCAGGAACACCGGTCATGCACCGGGTTCGGCTCGGAGGCGGTCACGCCGCGTTCATGGAACAGGCGATAAAGGAGCGTATGCACGCCGACATCCTCGTCGACGAGTTCGTCGTCGGCGACCGTGTCGAGCAGCGCCTTCACCTCGATCCAGGCCTCGTCCTCGTCAACCTCATGCAGTTCCGCGCCTTCCGGCGCTTCGCCGGGATGCAGATCCGCTCCGCGTGCGCGTTCCGGCGCTTCCGGGAGGAACTGGGTCAGAATACCGCCGGCGCGCCAGTGGTTGTGGCTGCCGCCGTCCGCGCCGCGTATGGTCAGGCGCCCGACCGCGAGACGCAGTTCGGTCGGGATCTGCTCAGACTGGCGGAAATAGTTGCGCGCCACTTCTTCCAGCGACGAACCGTCGAGGGCGACAATGCCCTGATAGCGCTGCATGTAGGCGCCCTGATCGACGGTCAACGCAAGCACGCCTTTGCCGAGCAGGCCGGAAGGATCGGCCGTGCCGGACGCAATGGCGGCGTTGACAGCGTCCTCGTCCCACCGGGCATAGGCGCGCACGCCGTCCGGCGTGGTGAACTCCACGACCAGCAGCGAAACGGGGCCGTCGGCCTGGCTCTGGACGATGAACTTGCCGTCGAATTTCAGCGAGGTGCCGAGCAGCACGGTGAGCACGACCATTTCACCGAGGAGGCGGGCGACCGGCTCGGGATAATTGTGGCGCTCGAGGATCGCGTCGAGCATGGGACCGACCATGACGGCGCGGCCGCGCGCGTCCAGCGCGTCGACCTGGAACGGCACGACGGCATCGATCGGATCCGTTTCGCGCATGCTGGACAAGGCGACGTTCTCGCTCATGACGAACCAACCCCAGCGCCAAGGCACCATGCAATGATTTCCTTTTGCGCGTGCAAGCGGTTCTCGGCCTCGTCGAAGACGACAGACTGAGGGCCGTCGATGACACCATCCGTCACCTCCTCGCCGCGGTGGGCGGGAAGGCAATGCATGAACAAGGCATCGCCTTTGGCCTGGCTCATCAGACGTTCATTGACCTGGTACGGCATGAAGATGTTGTGGCCGCGCGCCTTTTCCTCCTGGCCCATCGAGACCCAGGTATCGGTCACGACAGCGTCGGCACCGGCGACAGCCTTTTCGGGATCGCTGCCGATCTCGACCGTGCCGCCATGGCCACGTGCCCAGTCGACATAACGCTGCTGGGGCTCGTTGCCTTCCGGCACGGCGACTGAGAGATCGAAACCGAATTGCGGGGCCGCCTCGATGAAGGAATGCAGCACGTTATTGCCGTCGCCGGACCAGGCGATGCGCCGGCCCTCGATGGAGCCGCGATGCTCCTCATAGGTCATGACATCGGCCATGATCTGGCAGGGATGGGTGTCGTCGGTGAGCGCGTTGATCACCGGCACCGTGGCGGCGTCGGCGAGTTCGAGCAGCCGCTCATGTTCCTTGGTGCGGATCATGATGACATCGACATAGCGCGACAGAACCTTCGCCGTATCTGCGATGGTCTCGTCGCGTCCGAGCTGCATCTCGGTGCCTGTCAGCATAATCGTCTCGCCGCCGAGCTGACGCATCGCCACATCGAAGGAGACGCGTGTGCGCGTCGACGGCTTCTCGAAGATCATCGCGAGAACCTTGCCTTCGAGCGGCTTGTCGCGGCCGCCGGCCTTCAACGCGGCCTTGCGCGCCTTCGCACCATCGAGAATGGCGCGCAATTCGCCGGCCGGAACAGCGGCCAGGTCGAGAAAATGACGAACACTCATAACTCAGAATCCAAAAAGGGTTTCCATTGAAAGCGCGCAGGCGCTGCCGGTCAAGCGCGATCGCCGCCGGACAGGCTTTCCGCAGCCTTCTCGATATCCTCCAACGCGATGGCGATTTCCTCGTCGGTCGCGGTTAGCGGCGGCAGGATGCGCACAACATTATCGCCGGCGGGAACCGTCAGCATATGGTTGGCGTAGAGCTCCTTCACAAGGGTCGTGTTGGGGACGACACATTTGAGGCCGAGCATCAGGCCTTCGCCACGGATTTCCTCGAGCACATCCGGATAACGGTCGACGATCGAGGCGAGGCCCTGCTTGAAGCGCAAGGCCTTGTCGCGCACGGCTTCGAGGAACCCGTCTTCCAGCATGACATCGAGAACGGCGTTGCCGACCGCCATGGCGAGCGGATTGCCGCCATAGGTCGTGCCGTGAACGCCCGCAACCATTCCCTTGGCCGCCTCTTCGGTGGCAAGGCAGGCGCCCATGGGGAAACCGCCGCCGATGGCCTTGGCCACCGCCATGATGTCCGGCTCCACGCCGGCCCATTCATAGGCAAAGAGCTTGCCCGTACGGCCCATGCCGCACTGGATCTCATCGAAAACCAGCAGAAGACCTTTCTCGTCGCAAAGCGCGCGCAAGTCGCGCAGGAAGCGGATCGGAACCGGCCGAATACCGCCCTCGCCCTGCACCGGCTCGATAACGATCGCCGCCGTTTCGTCGGTGATCGCCGCCTTCAGCGCGTCGAGATCGTCGAAGGGCACCTGGTCGAAACCCTCGACCTTCGGCCCGAAGCCCTCGATATATTTCGGCTGCCCGCCGGCGGCGATGGTCGCCAGCGTCCGGCCGTGAAAGGCGCCCTGGAAGGTTATGATGCGGAACCGCTCAGGATGACCGTTGGCGAAATGGTAGCGGCGCGCCGTCTTGATGGCGCACTCCATGGCCTCGGCGCCGGAATTGGTGAAAAACACCTTGTCGGCAAAAGTCGCCTCGACCAGCCGTCTGGCGAGCTTTTCCTGACCCGGAACCTGATAGAGGTTGGAGGTATGCCAAAGCTTGCCGGCCTGCTCGCGCAAGGTTTCGACGAGATGCGGATGGGCATGGCCGAGCGCACTGACCGCGATACCGCCGCCAAAATCGAGATATCGTTCGCCGCGCGTATCGACCAGCCACGATCCCTCCCCGTGGTCGAAGGCGATTGGCGCGCGCGCATAAGTGTCGAAAAGCGGCGATTGCTCGGTCATCTGGCTGCCCCGCACAGTGTGCAAAAGAAAAAAGCCGCCCGATGCGGCGGCGCCATGTTTTTATGATTTGCCCGGCTGTTCGTCAATCATGAGGACGATTCCGCGCCAGCGAAGGGCAGCGCAGATGCGAAAAATGCAAGTTGTTGAAAACCGTGAAATCCGATTCGAGGAGCGGCGGCGACTCTTGTCAGCGAGTCAACGGCCATAGTAGATTCTTCTCGTGGCGGGACAACCGCGCAGAGTTTAACTCCCTAGTATCGCGTTCGGGTGCCGGTTTTTCTTGTAAAACCGAGCCACGGAGAGGGATTCTGCGCCAAAGACAATCGATGGAGACAGACGTGAGTTGGACTGACGAGCGCGTGGAGACGCTGAAGAAACTGTGGGCGGACGGTCTGAGCGCCAGCCAGATCGCAGCGCAGCTCGGCGGGGTGAGCCGCAACGCCGTGATCGGCAAGGTTCACCGGCTGAAGCTTTCCGGCCGCGCCAAATCGGTTTCCTCGGGAGCTCCGAAAGGCAAACGCAGCACAGCGCCACGCGCCTCGTCGCCGCGCGGAGGCGGTTATAGTGGTGGTGGTGGTGCCAGCCGCACAATGACAACTGTCACGCATGCCGTCGGCGCCACGGTGATGAAGAACGAGGTTGTCGCCTTCAGGGAGGCCGACCTCCGGCCGATTGAGGACATCGTCGTACCGATCTCGAGGCAGCTGACGCTGGTTGAATTGAGCGAAAACACCTGCAAATGGCCGCAAGGCGACCCACTGTCCGAGGACTTCCACTTCTGCGGACACCACTCGGAAGAAAACTCGCCCTACTGCAAATATCACGCCAAGCTCGCCTTCCAGCCGTCCTCGGAACGCAGGCGTCCGCGCTGATCGACAATCGTCTTCCCTTAACGAGCAAGGGCGGCCCAGGCCGCCCTTGCTCGTTCATGCCTTCGACTTCAAGGTGTCAGATCGTTTCCAGAGAATAGCCGGCGCCTCGCACGGTGCGGATAGGATCGCGCATCTTGCCGATATTGATCGACTTGCGGAGGCGGCCGATATGCACATCGACGGTGCGGTCGTCGACATAGATGTCCTCGCCCCATACGCCATCGAGAAGTTGCGCCCGGGAGAAGACGCGTCCTGGCGCCTGCAGGAAAAACTCCAGCAGCCTGAATTCCGTCGGCCCGAGCTTGATCTCGCGGCCGTTTCGATAGACGCGATGGGTTTCGCGATCGAGTTCGAGTTCACCGACTTTGAGCACGCTGGCGACGATTTCTGGACGCGCGCGGCGCAGCATCGCCTTGACGCGGGCCATCAGTTCCGGCGTCGAGAACGGCTTGACCACATAGTCGTCGGCGCCAGTCGAAAGACCGCGGATACGCTCTGATTCCTCGCCGCGAGCTGTCAGCATGATAATCGGCAGCCGCTGTGTTTCCGGCCTGGCACGCAGGCGGCGGCACAATTCAATTCCGGACAGGCCAGGCAACATCCAGTCAAGAATCAGCAGATCCGGAACAGATTCCCGAAGCGCGATTTCGGCCTCGTCGCCGCGTAATTCCGCATCGACGCGATAACCTTCGGATTCCAGATTGTATTTCAGCAGGACGCTAAGCGCTTCTTCATCCTCGACAACCATAACCCGTGGCTGATTGCCCATGCTCATGCTCCCATGCATCACTCATCCGTCGTGTCGACGATCTTGTGGGTCTTGTCTTCCTTCGGACGGTAAGCCGAAAGATGTTCGCCGGTCACGATATAGTAGACAGACTCAGCGATATTGGTGGCGTGATCGCCGATACGCTCAATATTCTTGGCGCAAAAGAGCAAGTGGGTGCAGGTCGTGATGTTGCGCGGATCCTCCATCATGTAGGTGAGGAGTTCGCGAAACAGCGATGTGTACATCGCATCGATCTCGTCGTCCCGGTCGCGGACCATGTTGATGCGCGTGACGGAACGCGACCCGAATGCGTCGAGAACCTCCTTGAGTTGGGCCAACGCCAGATCGCCGAGATGATCGATGCCGCGAACCAGGTTGACCGAATGGCCGCGCTCGGAAATGGCAACAACGCGCTTGGAAATGTTCTTGGCGAGATCGCCAATACGCTCGAGATCGCTGGCGATGCGGATCGTCGAGAAAACCTCGCGCAGGTCGCTGGCGACAGGCTGGCGCTGGGCGATGATCAACACGACCTTCTCATCCAGCATAGCCTGCGACTCATCGAGGATCAGATCGTCGGTGATGACCTTCTGGGCGAGCGGAATGTCGGATTTCACCAATGCATGGATGGAATTTTCCACCATGCGCTCGGCGAGACCGCCCATTTCTGCTATTTTGTGCGACAGGAACTTCATGTCCTCGTCGAATGCAGTCACCGTATGGCTGGTTGGCACCATCGGTTTATCCTTCCCTTGATTGGTTCGCCGGTTCTCGACTTTTGTCTTGCCGCGATCAGCCGAAACGGCCGGTGATGTAATCCTGCGTCCGCTTTTCCGACGGATTGGTGAAGATCGTCTTGGTGTCGTCTACCTCAACCAGTTCGCCCAGATGGAACATCGCCGTGCGTTGGGAAACGCGTGCGGCCTGCTGCATCGAATGCGTTACGATGACGATCGTGTAGTTCTCGCGCAGTTCGTCAATCAGTTCCTCGACCTTGGCCGTAGCGATCGGATCCAGCGCAGAGCAGGGCTCGTCCATCAAGATGACTTCCGGCGAAACGGCGATGGCGCGCGCAATGCAGAGACGCTGCTGCTGGCCACCCGACAGACCGGTGCCGGGTTCCTGAAGGCGATCCTTCGCCTCTTCCCAAAGGCCGGCACCACGCAAACTCTGCTCGACCAGATTGTCTAGGTCGGCCTTCGACTTGACGAGCCCATGGATGCGCGGGCCGTAGGCGATGTTCTCGTAGATCGATTTCGGGAACGGGTTCGGCTTCTGAAACACCATGCCGACGCGAGCGCGCAATTCGACGACGTCGACGCGTGGTGCATAGATATCGTCCTCGTCCAGGCTTATCGTGCCGGTGACACGGCAGATGTCGATCGTGTCGTTCATGCGATTCAGACAGCGCAGAAACGTCGACTTGCCGCAGCCTGACGGGCCGATCAGCGCGGTGACCTGGCGCTCATAAATATCGAGATTGACGTCGAACAACGCCTGTTTTGAACCGTAATAGACGCAGACTTTGTCGCCCTTCATCTTCGTCGCCAGTTCGCCAGACTTTGTGGCGTTCGGAATCTGTACGCCGGTGGCCATAGCCTGCTCCGCCTCAACTTTCATGTCACTATTCTCCATGGGATTACCACCGCCGTTCGAAACGTCTGCGCAGGATGATGGCCGTAATGTTCATCACAGCGAGGAACATCAGCAGCACGATGATCGCACCGGATGCGCGTTCCACGAATGCAGGGTCGCCTCGCGTCGTCCAGTTATAAACCTGGACCGGCAGGGCGGCAGCCGGGTCGAAAAAGCCTTCCGGAGGCGGACCGGGAAACTCGCGCACGAACGCGACCATGCCGATCAGCAACAATGGTGCCGTTTCGCCAAGCGCCTGCGCCAAGCCGATGATCGCCCCGGTCAGAATGCCGGGTGCGGCAAGCGGCAAGACGTGATGAAATATCGTCTGCATCTTCGACGCGCCGACGCCAAGCGCTGCTTCGCGAATCGACGGCGGCACGGCCTTCAGCGCGGCGCGCGTGGCGATGATGATCGTCGGCAGGGTCATCAGGGTCAGGACCAGCCCGCCAACGACCGGCGCGGATTGCGGCAATCCGGCCCAGTTGATGAATACCGCCAGACCGAGGATACCGAAAACGATCGAGGGAACGGCCGCAAGGTTCGCGATATTGACCTCGATGACGTCCGTTAGCCGGTTTTGCGGCGCAAACTCTTCCAGATAGATGGACGCGGCCACTCCGATCGGTAGTGACAGCGCCAGAACAATAATCATCATGTAAGTCGAACCGATGATCGCAACGCCCAGGCCCGCCGCTTCAGGGCGCGTGTCGGAGGCATCGGGGGCGGTGAAGAAGGCCGTGTTGAACTTTGTTCTGAGGACGCCGGCTTCCTTCAGCTTATCGGCGAGAACCAGTTCCTCAGGATTGACGTTGCGATCGAGCTGGGCCGACTCCATGGTGACGCGCCCCTTGTAGTAGCCGTCGATGCGACCGTCGGCGAGAATGTCGAACTGGACTGTCTCGCCGACCTTGGACGGATGCGCGAGCACATAGTTGCGCACCGAGGCCGGCGCCTCTTTCGAGATGATGTCTCCCGCGTCCTTGTCGCTCAGGCCTTCTACACTGATGTCGTTTTTCTTTATTTGCTCGACGAGCGCTGAAGCTATCAGCGGCGCGTAACCGAAGGTGGTGACCTTGGCCATCTCGTCCGGATTACGGTTGCCGGCCTTGTCCAGCTTGGCCGGGTCCAGATAGATATCGAGCGTGATGTAGGTCTGGCGGAAGGAGGACACCCCGTTCGACAGGATGGACCCCAAGAGGCCGAAAAGCGCGATGATTCCGAAGGTAACCGCTGCTAGTCCCATCATGCGGAACCGGCGTTCCTGTGCCTGACGTCGCTTTGTCCGTTCTCCCACCTCAAAGAGCGAGCCGCTCTTCTTCTGCAAGGCAGCATCTGCGGACACTGTTGTCGCGTCGGTCATTCGTACTGCTCCCGGTATTTGCGCACGATGTAAAGGGCAAGGATATTGAGGCCCAGCGTGAAGACGAACAGCGTAAGGCCAAGCGCGAATGCGACAAGCGTCTCAGGGCTTGCAAATTCGGTATCGCCGGTAAGCTGGCTGACGATCTTCACCGTCACGGTCGTCATGGCGTCAAACGGGTTCAGCCCGAGCCGCGCAGACGCGCCGGCGCCCATCACCACGATCATGGTCTCGCCGATGGCCCGGCTGGCTGCGAGCAGGACCGCCCCGACAATGCCCGGAAGGGCGGCGGGCATGATCACACGCTTGATTGTCTCGGATTGCGTCGCGCCGAGGCCGTAAGACCCGTCGCGCATCGACTGAGGCACTGCATTGATGATGTCATCCGACAGCGAGGAGACGAAAGGGATCAGCATGATGCCCATGACGAGACCGGCGGTAATGACCGACGATGACGAGTTGCCGAGACCGAGCGGCTCAGCGATCCAGTCACGCAGGAGCGGGCCGACGGTAATCAGGGCAAACAGGCCGTAAACAATGGTTGGGATGCCGGCCAGAATTTCGATAGCGGGCTTGGCGAAGCTGCGAAGCCTGCTACCCGAATATTCGGCCAGATAGATCGCGATCATCAGGCCGAGCGGCACCGCCAGCGCCAAGGCGACGAACGAGACGTAGAAAGTGCCCCAAAGCAGAGGCAGGATGCCAAGCGTCGAACCGCCACGGAATTGCGGGTTCCAGACCGTCGAGAAAAAGAACTCGGTGGCCGGATACATCTGGAAGAAGTGGATGGTTTCGAAAAGGAGCGAAAGGACGATGCCAAGCGTCGTCAGGATGGCGACGAGCGACGAGCCGAGTAGCAAGGTTCGGATGAATATTTCGCTCGTGTTTCGCGCCCTCATCTCCGGCGTAATGCGAGACCATGTCCAGGCGCCGAAGCCCACGGCGGCGAGAATAACGAATATATTGCGGAGGAGCGACCCGGTCTTGCCGATATCGCGATAGGATTTGGCGGCTTCGAAAACAGCGGGCGAAACATCCGAGCCGAGGGCGACGCCAACGTTGGCAAGACGGCCCCTGACGTCGGTGAGGCCTGCCCGCATGCGATCAAGTTCGTCTTCACTGACGCCACCCTCGGTGATCACGAGGTCAAGACCGTCGGCAATGCGGCGGACATCCGCCATCACGAGGCTCTTGGCACCCGCCTTCTCGACAACGCTATCCGGGATTTGTCCAGCGATCTGGCTTTCGATGACGACCGGCTGAAGGAACAGCCAAGCAGCCATCAGAAGGAATGCCGGAACAGCCGTGAACAATGCAACGGACTGGCCGTAGTAACCGGGGAGCGAATGGAGGCGCTTGTTCTGCTGCGCAGCCGCAGCCACCGCGCGCTGCCGTCCCAGAAAATAGCCGATTACCGTGAGCGCAAGCACTATAAGCGCGAGAATGCCAGGGGTCATGCCAGATCCGCCATCATTGGAGAAAGAGGCGGCGCATCATGCGCCGCCCCATTCGGTCAGGAGCTTAGTTCAAGGGACCCATCGGGGTGCGATTCTTGACCATTTCCTGGGTCTTGGCGAGTTCCGGATCCGGAACGAGACCGTAAGCGGCGAGCGGGCCATCCGGGCCGGCCATATCGTCAGAGACGAAGAACTCGACATATTCCTGGAGGCCCGGAATGACATCGAGATGCGCATTCTTGACGTAGAAGTAAAGTGGGCGCGAAACCGGATAGTCGCCCTTGGCAACGGTGTCGACTGACGGCGAGACGCCGTTCATGGTCGCAACGCGCAGCTTGTCGGTGTTGTTCTCGTAGAACGACAGGCCAAATACGCCGATTGCCTGCTTGTTGGCGTCAAGGCGGGCGAGCGTCTCGGTATAGTCGCCGTCGATATCGACAGATACGCCGTCGGTGCGCAGAGCAACGCAGGCCTTCTCGCCGTCATCTTCGCCCTTTGCCGCCACGAAGGCTTCCAGAGCGCCGGACTCCTTGCAGCCGTCTTCGAGAACCTTGATGTCGAAAACTTCGCGAGTGCCGTGCTTGGTGCCCGGGATGAACGCCAGGATTTCCTGCTCCGGCAGGTCAGCATTCACGTCGTGCCAGGTCTTGTACGGGTTGGCGACAACCTCGCCGTCGACCACAACTTCAGCAGCAAGGGCCTTGAACCAGTCGGCCGGAGTGAACGCGAAATCGGGGCCATTGATGTCGGAGGCGAAGACGATACCGTCATAGCCAATCCGCACTTCCTGGATTTCCGCAACGCCGTTGGACGCGCAGTTGTCGATGTCCGACTGCTTGATGCGCGAGGACGAGTTGGCGATGTCGATGGTGTTCTCGCCGACGCCTTCGCAAAGCGCCTTGCGGCCGGCACCCGAACCGCCGCCCTCGACGACCGGGGTCGGATATTCGAAGTTCTCGCCGAACGCTTCGGCCACGATCGTGGCGTAGGGCAGCACGGTCGAGGAGCCTTTGATCTGGATCTGGTCACGCGCATGGGCGGCGGTCGTGAGTGCGGACGCGGCGACAGCGGCAGCGAGTGCAATCTTGAGGGTTTTCATGGAATTCTCCCGTTTGGGCATGTGTGAGCTCTGACCGGCGCTCGCCGGACAGGGGCGTTCTATCGCCCTCTCGATAGAGCTTTTATGACAGCAACAATACAGTTCTGTGACATGTTATGTCTTTGATTTCTCTTTGCTATTTGTACTTGCCGCCACAGATTTCTCAGACCAGGCCGGAATTGTGACAATGAAGGAGGCCCCTTTGCCCACAGCTGACGTTATGGAAAGTCGGCCGACATGGCGGGTCAGGATGTGCTTGACGATGGCGAGTCCCAGACCGGTTCCCTTCTTGGCCCGACTGGATTCCACGTCGACGCGGTAGAACCGTTCGGTCAACCGGGGAATATGATCTTCCTCGATGCCCGGTCCGTAATCGCGGATCGTCACGCGGATGCTGTCGACACCGGAGACCGGCAATCTCTCCCCGAGGATGTCGATCTGCTTGCCCGTCGCCGCATAGCGGATGGCGTTCTCGATGAGGTTCGAGAAGACCTGTATCAATTCGTCGCGGCTGCCCCACACGCGACAATCCTCGGCATCAACGCCCGAGAAATCCTCGATCAACTCGACGCCCGCCTCCCCCGCGGTCGGTGTGAGCGAGGCGCGGACATGACGCAGGACCTCGACGATATCGACCGGTTCGAATTCGGTATTGGCGAGCGCCGTTTCCAGTCGGCTGAGGGAAAGCAGATCATCGATCAGGCGCGACATCCGATCGGCCTGCTCCTTCATGATCGGGAAGAAGCGATCGCGCGCTGCGGCGTCGTTGCGGGCGGGGCCGGACAGGGTTTCGATGAAACCGGACAGAGATGCCAGCGGCGTACGCAATTCGTGGCTGGCATTGGCGATGAAATCCGAGCGCATGCGGTCGATCCGGCGGATCTCGCTCAGATCGCGGAAATGCAGCAGGAAGGAGGCTTCGCCCATCGCTTCAGCCGGCAGTCCGACCACTGTCGCCTCGAACCAGCGCTCGATCGGATAGCGTTCCACGACCTCCACCGGGCGAGGTGCACCGCCGGCCAGTGCCTCGTTGATCATCGAGAGCAGTTCCGGGCTGCGAAATCGCAGGAGCACGGAGGCGCCCTGTTCGAGCGTATCTCCGAAATAGCGGCCGCAGGCGCGATTGACCTGCCAGATCGTCCCGCGCCTGTCGAGCAGCATCACCGGATTGGGCAGGCTGTCGATCACCACACGAGTGCGCGCCACGTCCATTTCGACCGTGGATCGGTGCGAAAGTTCGGCGCGGCGCTCCTTCGAACTGCGAACCGGCGCGAACATGCTAATCGCCCACATTGCTGCCATGCAGGTGAATGCGACGCTCCAGTGGAGGAGGCCGGACGCGGCCAGGGCCGTAAAAAGAAGCAGCGAACCGCCGAGCGGGAAGCGGTTGGAGAAAAGGCGTCGCCTCAGGGCGTGCAGGAACCCCTCGCGCTCGTCCTGCGGTCCGCCGTCAGCCGGTGAGTCCTCAACCATGAGGGCACTCCGCACGACAAAGGCCGGCGTTGTGTCGCGTCACCATCTGGACGGCTCCCGCGGGAAACCATACGGTGGCCATTCTGACGGAAACTGGAAGCGGCAAACGGACATGGCGACGAAATCTCGTGCGGTTGAACTCAAGATCGACGGTAAGAAGCGTGTCTTCGACATCGATGACCCGAAGCTGCCGGACTGGGTTGACGACAATGACATAACCGCAGGCGACTATCCCTACAAGAAGAGGATGGACAAGGACGATTACGAGGACAGGCTCGAGGCGCTGCAGATCGAGCTTGTGAAGATGCACACTCACATGCAGGAAACCGGCACCCGCATGGTTGCGGTGTTCGAGGGGCGCGACGCGGCCGGCAAGGGCGGCTCGATCAGCGTGCTGCACGAATTCCTCAATCCGCGCACCGCCCGCAACGTCGCGCTTCCGAAGCCCTCGGACGTGGAACGCGGCCAGTGGTATTTCCAGCGCTATATCGAGCATTTCCCGACGACTGGCGAGCTCGTGAGCTTCGATCGCTCATGGTACAATCGCGGCGGCGTAGAACCGGTGATGGGATTCTGCACGCCGGAGCAACATAAGGCGTTTCTGCGCGACGCGCCGGAATTCGAGAAGATGATCGTCGAGGAAGGCATCGTGTTTTTCAAATTCTGGCTCAATATCGGCATCGAGACGCAATTGAAGCGCTTCCACGACCGCAGACACAGCCCGGTCAAATACTGGAAATTGTCCGAGATCGACCTTATCGGCATCCAGAAGTGGGACGACTACACCCTAGCGCGCAACTCGATGATCCAGGCAACCCATACGAGCTACGCGCCATGGACGATCATCCGGATGAACGACAAACGGCGCGGTCGCATAGAAGTGCTGCGCCATATCCTTACCAACACCGATTACGGGGGCAAGGATATGGACGCGATCGGCAGCCCCGACGCGCAAATCATCGGTTCGGGGCCGATGGCGCTCGAATCGATGTAGCAGCTCCGACCCGATGCTCTAGCGCTCGAACTCGCGCACCCGGACATTCGACAGCTTGACCGCCTTGCCGGCATTGGAGATGTCGGTGACGATCATAAGCCGGCCGGGACCGGTGACACGAACATCCTGAGGCAGGTCGACGCTAAAAAGGAACTCGTTGTCCGACGCGATGACATCGAAACGAAGGCGGCCGCAGTTTCCGTATTCGGCGAGGTCGCAGGTGACCGACATCTGCGTCTCCTGATCGTCGTCGGCGCGCGCGACTATCGAGAACTGCGCGGTCTTGCCGCCAAGCGATTCCAGCGTGCCGGGCGGAATATCGACGCCGATGGCGCTTTCGGAATTCGGCGAAACGATACGGGCAAACAGACCGAACGGGTCGCCGTCAATTGCCGCGGCGGCGTCACCGACAAGCGTCAGGGTCGTCGGATCGGATGGTTTGAACAGCGTGACCCAATTTCCGTCATCGGCGCCCGCCGCCGCAATTCGGGCCGGGCCGGAAGATGGTGTGGCGTCGGCCCGGTTGCGGCTTCCGTCGAAGCTCTCGTTTTGCAATTCAAGCGGCGGATTGGGGACAGAGGTGTCGCGTTCCCGCGTACTCTGGAACGCACCGGTGGAATAGACCCACCAAGCGCCGACGCCGAGAAGCGCCAAAAGCACAACGATGGAAAGCATCATTGCGAAAGGCGCACGGCGGCGCGAGGCGGCCACGGCGCGGTCATCGCGCCCGATGGACGGAAATTCGTCGGCCGGCGCCGCAGCCTGAGAACGCGGCTCGGCGCGCAGTTGCGGCTCGGCCCGAAGCTTCGGTTCCGAGCGCATCCGTGGAGCGGCACTGTTGCGGCGCACGCCGGTGCTGACGGGCGGTGCAACGCCCGCCTGCGAACCACGCGCTCGCTCCTGCGCTGCCGGCGGTCGCCGATAGGACGCCTCCATATCGCGTATCACCGCGATCAAACGCTGCTTCTGCTCCGACCGGCGCTGCGGATCGGATTCCGAACCCGTAGCGCGCTCCAACGCATCCATCGCCGCGCGATAGACGCGCTGCCGAAATGCGGGATCGGTCGCATCTCCCTTCGAAAGAGTGTTCCGCAGCGCGGATTGCAAATCACTCACCGGCTTTTTGCCCCAGTCTCCGGCCATTTTACTGGCGGGATTATCCACATGATGCCATCCCCGGATTTGACATAATCAACAGCCCAATGAAAGCGTTCGATCTCATCAATCCAAATTTCGGCGATGTCGCGGCACGAGGCAATCAGTCACTGTCTATGCGATACTTGACCGCGGCTTGTCTCGCGCGCACAGTCTGATAATTCTTACGTTTACGGAAACGTCAATATTTTGGAGGAACCAATGGCACTGCCGCCCATCCTGAAAGACACGTTGCGATTGCCCGTCGCGGCGGCGCCGCTGTTCATCATTTCACATCCGCCGCTGGTGCTGGCGCAGTGCAAGGCCGGCGTGGTCGGGTCGTTCCCGGCCCTAAACGCGCGACCGGAAGCGCAACTGGACGAATGGCTGGCGGAGATCACCGAGGATCTGGCGAACTACAACGCCAAGAACCCCGACAAGCCGGCTGCGCCATTCGCCGTCAACCAGATCGTGCACATGTCGAACAAGCGCCTCGAGCATGATTTGAGGATGTGCGTGAAATACAAGGTTCCGATCGTGATTTCCTCGCTCGGCGCCGTGCCAGAGGTCAATCAGGCGATCCATTCCTATGGCGGCATCGTCCTGCATGACGTCATCAACAACCGCCACGCCAACTCGGCTATCCGAAAAGGCGCAGACGGGCTAATCGCCGTGGCTGCGGGCGCCGGAGGCCATGCCGGACCGCTGTCGCCCTTCGCCTTGGTTCAGGAAATCCGTGAATGGTTCGGCGGGCCGCTGCTCCTTTCGGGCGCGATCGCCAATGGCCGGTCTATCCTCGCAGCTCAGGCTATGGGCGCCGACATGGCCTATATCGGCTCGCCCTTCATCGCGACGCCGGAAGCGCGAGCCGTCGACGGCTACAAGCAGATGATTGTCGATAGCGAGGCCAAGGACATCGTGTATTCCAACTATTTCACCGGCATTCACGGCAACTACCTGAAGCCGTCCATCGCCCAGTCCGGCATGGATCCGGATCATTTGCCGGAAGCCGATCCGTCGAAGATGGACTTCGACAAGGCGTCGCAGCCGGGCGCGAAGGCTTGGAAGGACATCTGGGGATCGGGCCAGGGGATCGGCGCGGTCAAGGAGATCGCGCCGGTGGCCGATCTGGTCGGGCGGCTAAAACGCGAATATGCGGAAGCAAAAGCGGCGATCTGTGGATGAGCCGCGAGATTCCGCTTCACGCGGGTGTGATCGCGTGTGGATGGATTACCCCGCCACGGGGGGCTAGAAAGCGCGCATGAGATTGCTAATCGCACTGGCCCTGATATTTGCGTTCCTGACGAACGGCGCCGTCGCGCAATATCGCGGCGAAGCCAATGCCGCCATGGCGCTCGCCATGACGCAGGACAGTGGCGTTTCCGGGCATGTCGGCGCGGAGCCGGCAAGCGCGAAAGTGTGCATGCGCACGCTGCTGACGGGACTGCCCGACGGCAATTCCTCGCTACCCGGCCCGCCCTGCAGCAGCGACTTCAAGCTGTTTCGCGAAGTCGAAGCGATCCGTTTTCCGAAATCCAGGCCGTATCTGAGCGCCTGGCAGGCGACGAAGCTGCGTCCTTTCAGTCCCGCCCTGCTTTTCCGCCCGCCAATATCCTGAGTTTTCGCCCGCGCCAAGAGGCGCAAGGAAACGACAACTCAGGACAAACAAAATGCCCATCGAAGAAGTGCTGCCGTCCGGCAGCCAGTTTGCAACACGCCGGCGATTCCTGACCGGTGCGGCCGGCGTCGCGGCGCTTGCAGTCGCGGGATGCACGACCACCGACCGGCCGCCAAGCCCGCAGGCGGCGGAAGAACCAACCGTTTCACCCTCGGCGCTTTCCGCCTATCGGGCGATGCCGGAGGAGCGGTTCCCGATCCCCGCCGTCGATCCGGCGAAGATACCGCGGCAATTCCGTCGCCAGCAGGTGCGCTACCCCACCAGCGAAGCGGTCGGCACGGTGATCGTCGACACCAGCGATTTCTATCTCTACCTCGTCCAGGAGAACGGGATGGCGATGCGCTACGGGTGCGGGCTCGGTCGCGCCGGCTTCGAATGGTCTGGCCGAGCCAAAATCGCCTGGAAACAGGTATGGCCGAAGTGGACGCCTCCCGCCGAAATGATCGCGCGGCAGCCTGAACTCGAAAAATGGAGTGCGGCCAATGGCGGCATGCCGCCGGGGCCGATGAACCCTCTCGGCGCGAGGGCGCTCTACATATTCGAAGATGGTGTGGACACACTGTACCGCGTGCACGGATCGCCTGAGTATTGGTCCATAGGTAGCGCCGTTTCGAGCGGCTGCGTGCGCCTGATCCAACAGGACGTCATCGACCTCTATGGGCGGGTCACCACGGGATCGCCCATTCTCGTTACGTGAAATGATTGGCCGGTGGCGTGAACGCCGCCGGCCTGTCAGTCGCCAAGGATTTGCAGGCGGCCCAAGCCACTACGCGGAAGACGAAATTTCTCAGATCACGACAATCGACGCACCGGGCGTGACGCGGCTGTAGAGGTCGATGACGTCCTGTTGGATCAGGCGCACGCAGCCGCTCGAAACGGCGCTACCTATGGACCAATACTCAGGCGAACCGTGAATCCGGTAAAGGGTGTCGCGCCCATCCTGGAAGATATAGAGCGCCCTCGCCCCGAGCGGGTTCATCGGCCCCGGCGGCATGCCACCATTCGCGGCGGAGTACTGCTCGAGTTCGGGCTCGCGCGCGATCATTTCCTCGGGCGGCGTCCAGGTCGGCCATTCCTTCTTGTACCGGACCTCGGCGCGACCAGACCAAGAAAATCCCTGACGTCCGACGCCGACGCCATAGCACATGGCCATGCCGTTTTCCTGAACGAGATGCAGGAAGAACCGGCTGGTGTCGACGACTATGGTGCCAACCCGCTCATTGGTCGGATAGGAGACCTGCTGACGCCAGAACTGCGGCGGAACCTTGCTAGGATCAACGGCGGGAACCGCATAGGGCTCATAAGGTTGAGCGGAATATGCGGCGAGGACCGATGGTGAAATCTGCGGCTCCGCAGGCGCGACAGGCTCGGCATAACGAGTCGTCGTACATCCTGTGATGGCGAGCGCGGCAGCACCGACAAGAAAAGTTCGGCGGGACTGGGGGGAAGCGATTGTCATGGCACCTAAACGCCCGACATCGCTGACGGTTTCATGGAGAAAGGCATGTTTTTTTGTTCGGCGCGGAAAAAGGCATTTCCGTGAATTGCGGGATCACGTTCCGGTGACCGTCCGCAGCCGAAAGCAGAATCAAGAAAGGCGACCCAACGGCCGCCTTTCGAAACTCTAGCGGATTGCTCGATCAGCTGATCGCGGCGACCGCACGTTTGGCCATCACCTTCACGAGATTGGCGCGGTATTCGCTCGAACCGTGCATATCTTCCAGCATGTCGCCGGCATTGACGCTCAAACCATCGAGCGCAGCAGCTGAAAAATCGGAGGCAAGAGCTGCTTCCGCCTCCTCCCAGCGGAAGACGCCATCCATGCCGGCACCGGTCACACCGACGCGCACGCCATCGCCCGATTTCGCGACGAAAACGCCCGCCATGGCATAGCGCGAGGCCGGATTCGGGAATTTCGAATAGGCGCATTTATCCGGCGCGGTGAACGACACCGCAGTCACGATCTCGTCCTCCTCGAGCGCCGTCTCGAACATGCCGATAAAGAAATCGCCCGCCGAAATCTCGCGTTTCGAGGTATGAATCGTAGCGTCCAGCGCCAGCATCGCCGAGGGATAGTCGGCGGCGGGATCATTGTTGGCGATCGATCCGCCGATCGTGCCCATGTGGCGTACATGCGGATCGCCGATATGGCCCGCGAGATAACATATCCCGGGACAGACGGCCTGAAGCTGCGTCGAGCCCGCCACTTCAGCATGGGGCGTGCCGGCGCCGATACGAACGTCCTTGCCATTGACCGTGACGCCCTTGAGATCGGCGATGTGACGCAGATCGATCAGGCTGTCCGGCGCGGCGAGGCGCTGCTTCATGGTCGGGATCAGGGTCTGGCCGCCGGCGACATATTTGCCACCCTCGGCGTCGGCCATCAGCTTTGTCGCTTCGTCCACGGAGCCGGCGCGATGGTAATGGGTCTCGTACATTATCTTTTTTCCTTTCGCTCTGGGGCCGTATTACGCAGCGTTGATTGCCGCCCACACTCTCTGAGGCGTGGCAGGCATGTTCAGATTGTTGTTGCCGATCGCATCGGTGATCGCGTTGATCAAGGCGGGCGGCGAGCCGATGGCCCCGGCTTCGCCACACCCCTTGATGCCAAGCGGGTTCAGCGGCGACGGCGTTACCGTATTGGAGACATGATAAGACGGCAGATCGTCGGCGCGTGGCATGGTGTAGTCCATGTAGCTCGCGGTCAGAAGCTGGCCGGTTTCCGGATCATATGAAGCGTTTTCGAGAAGCGCCTGGCCGATGCCCTGCGCCAGTCCGCCATGCACCTGCCCCTCGACGATCATCGGATTGATGATGTTGCCGAAATCGTCGGAGGCGACGAACTGGACGATCTCGACCTTGCCGGTATCCGGATCGACCTCGACCTCGCAGATGTGGCAGCCCGCGGGGAACGAGAAGTTGGCCGGATCGAAGAAGGCGGTCTCCTTCAGGCCCGGTTCCATGTCCGCCGGCAGGTTGTGTGCGGTATAGGCGTTGAGCGCGACCTCGTGCCAACCGAGCGCCTTATCGGTGCCGGCGACCTTCACCTGGCCGTTCTCGATGACAATATCCGATTCATCAGCTTCGAGCAGATGCGCGGCAATCATCTTGGCTTTCTTCTCAACCTTGTCGAGCGCCTTGACGACAGCGCTCATGCCGACCGGACCGGACCGGGAGCCATAGGTTCCCATGCCCATCTGCACCTTGTCGGTGTCGCCGTGGACGACGGAAACCGAGTCGATCGGCACGCCGAAACGGTCGGAAACCAATTGTGCAAAGGTCGTCTCGTGTCCCTGACCGTGGGAATGCGAGCCGGTGAGGATTTCCACCGTGCCAACAGCGTTGACACGGATCTCCGCCGATTCCCACAGGCCGACGCCGGCGCCGAGCGAGCCGATCGCCTGAGACGGCGCGATGCCGCAGGCCTCGATATAGCAACTCATGCCGATACCGCGCTTCTTGCCGCGGCTCTCGGCCTCGGCCTTGCGCTCCGGGAAGCCGTCATAGTCGGCGGCCTTCATGGCTGCATCGAGCGAGGCTTCGTAGTCGCCGGAATCATATTGGAGGATGACCGGGGTCTGATAAGGCCATTCCCGGATGAAATTCTTGCGACGCAATTCCGCCGGCGACACGCCGAGTTCGCGGGCCGCCGTTTCGACGACACGCTCCAACGCATAGGTCGTTTCCGGCCGCCCGGCGCCGCGATAGGCGTCCACCGGGACGGTGTTTGTGTAGGCCGTCCGCATATTGCAGTGGATCGCCGGAATGACATACTGGCCCGAATAGAGGATCGCGTGCAGATAGGTCGGCACGACCGACGAGAACAGCGACATATATGCGCCGAGATTGGCGATCGTGTCGGCTTTGAGCGCGGTGATCTTGTTGTCGGCGTCGAAGGCCATCTTGATGGTCGTGACGTGATCGCGGCCATGTGCATCAGTCAGGAAGCTCTCGGTACGGTCGGCGACCCACTTGACCGGAACACCGGTCTTCTTCGAGGCCCAAAGGCAGGTGATTTCCTCGGGATATATGTAGATCTTGGAGCCGAAGCCGCCGCCGACATCCGGCGCGATGACGCGCAGCTTGTTTTCCGGCGCGACATTGTAGAAGGCGCTCATCACCAGGCGGGCGACGTGCGGATTCTGCGAGGTCGTCCAGCAGGTATAGTGGTCTTCAGCCTCGTCGTAGACGCCAAGCGCGGCGCGCGGCTCCATTGCATTCGGTACGAGGCGGTTGTTGACGATGTCGAGCGTGGTGACATGTGCAGCCGAGGCGATGGCCTTGTCGACGGCGTCGAGATCGCCGATCTCCCAGTCGTATATCTGGTTGCCCGGCGCATTGTCGTGGATCTGCGGTGCACCCGGTTTAAGCGCGTCGACGGCACTGGTGACAGCGGGCAGCACCTCGTAGTCGACCTTTACCGCCTCGGCGGCGTCGCGCGCCTGGGCCTTTGTGTCGGCGACGACGATCGCCACCGCATCGCCGACATAGCGCACCTTCGTTTCCGCCAGCGGACGCCAGTCGCCCATATTCATCGGCGAACCGTCCTTGGAATGGATCATCCAGCCGCAAATCAGCGAACCGATACCGTCGGTCTTCATCTCGGCGCCGGCGAGGACGCCGATGACGCCCGGCATCTTTTTCGCTTCCGACGTGTCGATGCCCTTGATGACCGCGTGGGCGTGCGGCGAACGCACGAACGCCGCATGCTTCATGCCCGGGACGCTCATGTCATCGGTGTAGCGGCCCTTGCCGGTGATGAAACGCTTGTCTTCCTTGCGCGCCACGCGGGCGCCGATGCCTTCAATTCCCATCTGGGTCTCCTCCCATTTGATCTGCGCTCACGGCCGTGCCGCGCTTAGCTCTGGCCTTCGCGGTAGCGCGCCATCTGACGCCACTGTCACTCGGCCTTGCCTCACTGCATTCGGTCCCTCCCGACCTATTCTGCAGCCACCTTGGCCGAGCCGCTCATCTCCTCCGCGGCGGCGAGGATCGCCTTGACGATGTTGTGGTATCCGGTGCAACGGCAGATATTGCCGTCGAGTTCGGCGCGTACGGTCTTCTCGTCCAGCTTGCCGCCATAGCGATTGATCATGTCAGTCGCCGCCATGATCATGCCCGGCGTGCAGAAGCCGCATTGTAGGCCGTGATGTTCCCTGAACGCGGCCTGGACGGGATGAAGCTCTCCGCCCGCGGCGAGACCCTCGATCGTGGTTATTTCCGACCCCGACGCCTGTGCGGCCAGCATTGTGCAGGACTTCACCGCTTTGCCGTCGACATGCACGACGCAGGCGCCGCACTGCGATGTATCGCAGCCCACATGCGTACCCGTCAGGTTGAGATTCTCACGCAAGAAATTCACGAGCAGCGTGCGATCTTCCACCTCGGCGGAGACCGTGCGGCCGTTTACGGTCATTTCGACTTTCGACATCAAAATCCTCCCACTGATTTCGACAGGTGCGCCGGGAACGCGACGCACGATTTCCTATGCACTGCGAACTTGGGACGGAATATGAAAATTGTCCATACGATACAAATAATAAGCTTGCCGGATGCGGCGACACGGCAATCGGGCCTTGAATTCCCTGCGCGATACCGATAAAGCGCCTGTCAGCGTTTTTCCGCCAAGGTCTACGCTCCCCGCCGCATTGGCTCAGTTGGTAGAGCACGTCATTCGTGAGGCCAAGGCCGAAGCGGCAGGAAGCGCAAGAGTGCGGGCGATTGACGCGAGTTCGAAGTGACAAGACCCGATTTGAAGCTTCGAATGCCCCAATAGCTCAGTTGGTAGAGCAACGCATTCGTAATGCGTAGGTCGCTGGTTCGAGTCCGGCTTGGGGCACCATTCCGCCGCTTTTTCAAATAATAGCGTCACTGCTGCGAACGCGGTCGTTCATGCGCAGGTGATCGCTCTACGCTCCGACGCCGGCTGGACCGTGGGATTGCGTCGACTGCAGCCGGGCGGCTTTCAGGTCTCTGGTTGCGCGATTTTGGAATGCCCTAAGGTATGGGACAAGGAAGCGTCCTCTTCTTTACACAGAACAGCCTTGAGCATTAGCTGTCGCCAAGATGCGGCATAAAGGGCGATTTGGATGCTGATGCGCGAATTGGTTACGGACAAGGGCCTGGAAAGATATCTCGGACTTTGGATACCGATTGCGCTCGCGGTCGTAATCGTCGTCCTCGGCATGCTTGTGTCCGAGGGATTTTTCTGGGGTCTGATCGCGGTGATACCGCTCTTGCTGATCGCGGTATGGGACGTGGTGCAGACGCCCCATTCGCTGAGACGCAACTACCCGCTTACGGCGCGCTTCCGCTGGCTGTTCGAGGACCTTCGTCCGTTCCTGCGCAGCTATATCGTGGAAGGTCCGCTCGAAGGGCGTCCGTATGACCGGGTCGCCCGCTCTCTCGTCTATTCGCGTGCCAAGAAAGACGAGGACGCACACCCGTTCGGCACCGAACTGGACGTCTATTCCGGTGAATACGAAGCACTGTGCCATTCGATCAACCCCAATCCCGCCGCCCCGAAGCGCACACGGGTGAGGGTCGGGACGGAACAATGCAGCAAACCCTACGATGCCGCCCGCCTCAACATCAGCGCCATGAGTTTCGGCGCGCTGGGCAACCATGCGATCGAGGCACTCAATATGGGCGCGAGGATCGGCGATTTTTATCATGACACGGGTGAAGGCGGGCTATCGCCATACCACCTCAAACACGGCGGCGACATCGTCTGGGAGCTGGGGTCGGGCTATTTCGGCGCGCGCGACAAGAACGGCGACTTCGATCCTGCGGCCTTCGCCGACAAGGCTCAGCACAATCAGGTGAAGATGACCGAAATCAAGCTGAGTCAAGGAGCCAAGCCCGGTCATGGCGGCCTTCTGCCGGCGGCCAAGGTAACCGAGGAGATTGCCAAGACACGACAAGTCCCCGCGAATGAGGACTGCCTCTCGCCGCCAGGCCATTCGGCTTTCTCGACGCCACGGGAGATGCTTGAGTTCGCCGCGAAGATGCGCGACCTGTCGGGCGGCAAGCCCGTCGGCATCAAGCTGTGTGTCGGCATGCCGCACGAGATTTTCGCCATCTGCAAGGCAATGCTCGACAGCGGTATCACGCTTGATTTCATTGTCGTGGACGGCGGTGGCGGCGGCACCGGTGCAGCGCCGCTCGAATTGTCCGACCATGTCGGGCTGCCGCTGCGCGTCGGCCTTTATTACGTTAACAATGCTCTGATCGGCACTGGCCTCAAGGACAAGGTGAAACTGGCGGCATCGGAAAAGGTTTTCTCCGGCTCGTCCATCGCGATCAATGCCGCCCTGGGCGCCAATTGGTGCAATGCCGCTCGCGCCTTCATGTTTTCGTTGGGATGCGTCCAGTCCATGCGCTGCCATACCGGCACCTGCCCGACCGGGGTCGCGACCAGTTCGCCGGCGCGCCAGCGCGGTCTCGTCATCCCGGAGAAAGCTCAGCGCGTGGCCAATTTCCAGTCAAAGACACTCGATAGTCTGCACGACATCGTTGTCGCCTGCGGCCTGGAAACGCCCGACGATTTCACGCCGCGCCACCTGCGTCAGTGGAAGAACAATGCGGAGATGATCCCGTGGTCGGAAATCGTGCGCGAGGTGGAACCTGGCAAGCTGCTGCACGAACCGGAGGATACTGCCTTTGCCGAATACTGGAGCATGGCGGATCCCGATACTTTCAAGCCGGTGGCATGATCTCGTCTTCAGGTTCGCGCGGCGGCGCTCCAGTATGTGCTCGCAAACCAAATGACCTGAGGAAGCGTAGCGAAATCGATATGTGAATTGTTTGCGATGAGTGCATCGGTCCCGCACACAGTCCGCTATGAACTCGATCTTTTCGCCGCAGAGGGTGGTGAGCGACACCGCGATCGCGACGGATGGAGCATCCTCTTCGCGCAGGATCGCGATGCCTACCTGTTTCGCGAGCCCGATCCGGCCGCCACCAGCGAATTGGCGCGGATGGTCGTTCGCGACGAGTGCCCCTGCAAGCATTTGATGGAGCATGTTCGCAGAGCGTCGGCGAGAGAGCCGGCGCTGGCCAACACCCATCCTTTCGATGGCGTCGTGCACGGCAAGCGCAATGCATTCGCGCATAATGGGGATATGCCGGGCATCAAGGACCGCGAAGACGCGCGCGAATTCATCTTGCGCCGGATTGGTGACACGGATTCGGAACTGGTTTTTCTGATGTTGCTCGACCGGCTGAAGCGGGCGGGATCGGCCGATCCTTCCGTGCGGCTCGAAGTGTTTTCGCGCTTTGCGGCGGAAATGCGCGAGTTGGGCAGTGCCAACTTCCTTTTCTTCGATGGCGAGCACCTGTTCGTCCACGCCGACCGGCGGCGCTTCGAAACCGAAGACGGGTTGACCGAACGGCGCGAACCGGGACTGAATATCCGCAGTTTCAACAACAGGCATCGCCGGGACCGCTGCGATGCGCGCGGAGCAAGTATCGAGGAGATCTATGGGCCGCTGCATCTTTTTGCATCGGTACCACTGGAAACGGAAGGCTGGGAGCCGCTAACGCGCGGGACAGCGATGATTCTTAGAGACGGAATGATCGTATCGCAAATTACGAGCTGACACCTCGTGCATGGCGCATCTGCGGGTTGTCGGCCCACAGGGAAGGAAGAAAATGGCTAAGACCGTGGCGGAGATTGTTGTCGATGCCCTGCAAAACGCGGGGGCGAAACGCATCTACGGAATTCCCGGCGATACCATCAATCATTTTACGAACGCCGTGGCCAAGAGCGACCTTCGCTGGGTCGGCGTACGCCACGAAGAAGCCGGAGCCTTTGCCGCCGGCGGGGAAGCCTACATGACAGGGGAATTGTCGGTGTGTGCCGGGACGTGCGGTCCGGGCTCGCTACATTTCGTCAACGGGATGTACGAGAACCATCGCAACGGCGCGCCGGTGTTACTGATCGCCTCGGACGTTGCGCGCACGGAAAGCGGTTTCAGTTTCCCGCAGGAGGTCGACCAGAAGAAGATATACGAACAGTACTCGCATTTCTGCGAGTATATTTCGCATCCCTCGCAGGCCCGCCGCATCGTGACGAAGGCAGCACAGGCGGCACTGACGAAGAAAGGCGTTGCCGTCGTCATCGTGAACGGAGACATGTTCACCGAACAAGACGACGATGCGATGGACTGGGCTGTCTATCGTCCGCAACCGATCTGCCGCCCGAATGATGCCGAGATGAAAAAGCTCGCAGCGCTTGTCGATGCAGCGGACAGGGTGTCGGTCTATGCCGGGATCGGCGCCCGCGATGCACGCGAGGAAATCATCGCCTTTTGCGAGAAGGTCAACGCGCCGATGGTCCACACGACCAGGGCGAAAGAGTTTCTCGAGCCTGACAACCCCTACAATGTCGGGATGAACGGAATTCTCGGCAATCGCGCGGGAGTCGAGGCGCTGGAGGACGCCGATCTCGTCATCACGCTGGGCTGCGATTTCGCCTACACACAGTTCTATCCCGAAGCGAAGAAGATCGTGCAGATCGATATCGACCCGACGCATCTGGGACGTCGGTCGGGCATCCATCTCGGCCTCGTGGGTGATGCGCAGACGACCATGGCCGCGGTGCTCCCGCTGGTCGGTGCGAAATCGGATCGCAGCCACCTCGAAAACCACCTTCGGCAATGGGAAAAGGACTTACAGGGCTATGTGGACGAGGGCGAGGAAAAGGACCCCACACTGATCCACCCGCAATTCGTCGCCAACATGCTCGACGAGAAGGCGGCAGACGACGCCGTCTTCGTTGCCGACGGCGGTACGTCGATGGTCTGGATGCTGCGGCACCTGAAGGCCCACGGCAAGCGGCGCTTTCTCAACAGCCTGCTGCACGGCACAATGGCAAGCGGCATGCCGCAGGCGATGGGGGCCAAGCTGGCCTACCCCGATCGCCAGGTCATCGCGTTATGCGGCGACGGCAGCCTGACCATGCTGATGGGCGATTTGCTGACGCTGGTGCAGGAGGATATCGCGCTCAAGCTCATCGTGTTCCACAACAACTCTTTCGGCTTCGTGGAGATGGAGCAGCGCGTCGAGGGAATGGTCGATCATTTCACCACCCTGCACAATCCGGATTTTGCCAAGCTGGCGGAGGCATGCGGGTTTGCCGGATGGCGTGTCGAAAATGCCGACGCGCTGCAACAGGCCATGGAATCCTGGCTAAGGCACGAAGGGCCCGCGTTGCTGGATGTTCACGTCAACCAGTTGGAACTCGTCATGCCGCCCAAGATAAAGGCATCGCAGGTCGCGTCGACCGCCATGTTCGGGGTTAAGGCAGTACTTGACGGCAGAACCGGGGAAGTCGTGGATCTACTGCGGAACAATTTCCTGCGATGACACCGCGCGCAGCTCATCCGATCGGGATATTCGACGAGGGTCCGCCCAAGGCCAACCGATCGGTGTGCGTTGTCGCTTACACCATGTTGCATTGCAGGAAGATCTGGTGAGAGCAGGTTCGACCTCATGGATAAGACTTGGCGCCAGCTGTTTGCTGGCGTGGCTGCCGGCACATGTAGCAATGGCATCCGAGACGCTCCGGCAGAGCTTTCTCCAGCCGATGGGGCCGGTCGCCGAAGAGCAATTCACGCATCTGCTGCGGGTTGTCGGTATCTCGATGATCGTGATCCTGCCCGTACTCATCGGGGTGCCGCTGATCCTTTGGCGCTATCGCTATTCGAGACCGCGCGGCGATTATGCGCCCGAGTGGGAATTCGCGAAGAAGCTCGAGTTCGCCATGTGGGGTGTACCAGCGCTGGTGGTCATCATTCTGTCGAGTTGGCTTTGGTATTCCACAGAGAAACTCGATCCGTACAAGCGACTGGGCTCCGAGCCGTTGCAGGTGCAGGTCATCGGGCTCGACTGGAAATGGCTGTTCATCTATCCGCAGGAGGGCATCGCGACGGTTGGCGAGCTCGCAGTTCCGGTCGGGCGGCCGGTGGAGCTGACGCTGACAACCGATACCGTGATGCAGAGCTTGCTGATTGCCCCGTTGACGGGACAGATCTACGCGATGCCGGGGATGGCAACGAAGCTCAATTTCTCTGCAACCCGCACCGGCCGAGCCGAAGGCGAAAACACCCAGTACAATGGCAACGGATTCGGACGCCAGAAATTCTTGGTTCGAGCACTCGCACCGGCCGATTATGCGGCATGGGTCGCGCGATCACAAAGCGGCCTCACACTCGATGAAAAAAGCTATGACAAATTGCGCCGGCAGACCGTCCTGATCGATGCGCGCGGCGACCTCGGGCTGGACAAACGCGCCGAGCCTATCTTCATGTCGCTCGGCGACAGGGACATTTTTCGGCAGGTTGTCGCAAAGTATCACCCGTCAGACGCCGGATCCGCGGTCGGGCGCTGGGGCGGCACCGGAGTGCCGCAAGGCGCGACGACGGGAGCCGGAAAATGAAGGGGATGACCAGCCCGATTTTCGGTAATCTCGACTGGACGGTCACGCCCTACACCGACCTGCTGCAGCAGGTGAATAGCAGCACAATCGTGAGTGCGGGTGCGGCCAGCGTGCTGGTATTGGGTGGCATCGCGGTGCTGGTATTGTTTACCTGGATGGGTTGGTGGGGACCGCTCTATCGCAACTGGCTGACCTCGCCGGACGCGAAGAAGATCGGCATCATGTATGTCACGCTCGCGCTCATCATGCTGGCGCGCGGTATCATTGAAGGGTTCGTGATCCGCGCCCACCAAGCCACGGCGCTCGGCACGCTGGCGCGACCGGAGAGCGGGCTGGTCTCGCCAGATCACTTTGCCCAGCTGTTCAGCACGCATGGGACGATCATGATTTTCTTCGTCGCCATGCCGCTTCTGATCGGCCTGATCAATTTCGTCCTGCCGCAACAGCTTGGCGCGCGAGACATGGCCTTTCCCGTGCTCAACCAGATTAGCCTGGGGCTGACAGCGTCAGGTGCGGGGCTGGTCATGATCTCGCTGCTGCTCGGCAAGTTCGGCACAGGCGGATGGACCATGTATCCGCCCTACACCGGCAAGGATTTCAGCCCCGGCGAGGGGGTCGATTACTGGCTCTGGGCGATCCTGATATCGGGCATGGGATCGACGCTGACCGGCATGAACTTTGCGGTCACCATCTTCAAGAAGCGCGCGCCGGGTATGCATTTCATGCGCATGCCACTGTTCTGCTGGACCTCGCTCTGCGTCGCCATCATGCTGATCTACGCCATGCCGGCGCTGACGGTGTCGAGCGCGATGCTGGCGCTGGACCGCTATGCCGGTTTCCATTTCTTCACGAATGACGCCGGCGGCAACATGATGAATTACGCGAACATCTTCTGGATGTTCGGCCATCCCGAGGTCTACATCCTCATCCTGCCGGCCTTCGGCGTCTTCTCGGAAATCAGCTCGACCTTTTCGGGCAAGCGGCTTTATGGCTATACCTCGCTGGTCATCGCCAGCATGAGCATCGCGGTCATCAGCTTCACTGTCTGGCTGCACCACTTCTTCACCATGGGACAGAGCGCCGGGGTCAACATCGCCTTCGGCATCGCGACGATGATCATTGGCGTACCGACGGGGGTGAAGATCTACGACTGGATGGCAACCATGTGGCGCGGACGCGTGCGGATCACCACGCCGGTCGTCTACCTGACCGGCTTCTTCCTGCTGTTCGTCATCGGCGGGCTGTCAGGCATTATCCTGGCCAATCCGTCCATCGACTACCAGGTCCACAATTCCACCTTCCTGGTGGCGCATTTTCACAATGTGATCATTCCCGGCGTGCTCTACGGGATGCTGGCGGGAATCCATTACTGGTTCCCCAAGGCTTTCGGCTTCCGCCTCTCCGAGACATGGGGACGGCGCACGGCATTGCTGTTTGTCGGCGGCTTCATCTTCACCTTCATGCCGCTTTACGTGCTGGGCCTGATGGGTATGCCGCGCCGCTCGCCCACCTTCCAGAACCCGGACTTCATGGCGTGGATGTATATCGCCGCGTTTGGTGGCGTGCTGATGCTCTGCGCGTTGGCAAGTCTCGTCTGGACGTTCTGGACCAGCTACCGCAATCGTTTGGCGCTGGCCGTTCCCGGCGGCGATCCGTGGAATGGGTCGACACTCGAATGGTCGACACCCGCGCCAGTGCCCGAATGGACATTCCCGCGCATCCCCCATGTCGACAAGCGCAACGACTGGGGCGAAAAGAAGCGCGCCGGCGACCCTTGGAAGGGGCCTGAAACCTATACCGATATCGAACTGCCGGCCAATACGGCGCTCGGGCTGCTGATTACCGGAGGGTCTTTCGCGCTCGGATTTGCCATGGTCTGGCATATCTGGTGGCTCGCGGTCCTTTGCTGTCTGGCCCTTCCCGGCCTCGTCGCGCTGCGCGGAATGCGCTTGATCGAGCCCAAAATCATCCCGGCGGCGCAAGTGGAGGAAGCGGACCGACGCTTCCGCCAACAGGTTGCGAGCCTTGCCCCGGCAAGCCGGGCTGACGAGGAGACCGAGCGCAATCGCGGCGTCCCGGATATCTCGGAGTTCGCAGGATGAGCGAGAACAGCCTCTATCCCGGACTGAACCTCGGCGACAAGCACGGCGACGCGCATGTCCAGGCCGAATCCACGGTGTTTGGCTTCTGGGTGTTCCTGATGAGCGATCTCATCATTTTCGGAATTCTCTTCGCCGGCTACGCCTCCTACCTCGACCCCATCGGGTTGGCCGGGGGGCCGGGGCCGAAGGAGCTGTTCGACATCAACAGCGTCGCGATCCAGACAGTTTTACTCCTTGTCGGCGGCGTCGCCTATGCCGGCGTCTCGCTGACGGTGAAATACGGACACGGCCGCGGCAACCTGGTTGCCTGGCTGCTCGTGTGTGCTGCGTTCGGCGCGGGCTTCCTTTTCTTCGAGGTGCGCGATTTCATCAGCCAAGCGGGCAAGGGCGGCACGCCGCAGGTGAGCGGCTGGCTCAGCTCCTACTGGACGCTGGTAGGGCTGCACGGCATCCATGTCTTCTGCGGCATCCTCTGGATCTTCGCCATGATCGGACAGGTCGCCACGCGCGGCATTGATGACGTTGTGAAAGTCCGGCTGTCGATGCTGGGCGTGTTCTGGCATTTCCTCGACCTCATCTGGGTCGGGATCTTCTCTTTTGTCTTCCTGGTGCCCCTCGCATGACCAAACCGAATACCGGACACATCAACCCGCAGGAAAGCGCAGCGAGCGAGATCAAGAGCTACGCCACGGGCTTCGTCATAAGCCTCATCCTGACGGTGGGAGCGTTTGCAGCACTGTTGTCGGACCTGCCGAATACATGGAAGGTCGTTGTGATCTGCACGGCGGCGCTTTTGCAGATCGTGACGCACATGCGCAATTTCCTCCATCTCAGCTTCTCCGGCAACCAATCGCGGGAGGACCTGTTGCTTGTGCTGTTCTCGGCCAGCCTGTTGGCAATCATGGCGGGCGGAACCTGGTACATCATGTCCGACCTCAGCGGACGAATGCATCAAACAGGCGAAAGCGGAAGCAGCTCACACAGGGCCCTTGCCGCATATTCCAACAACGGCAAGCCACAACAAGTGTGGCTCAGCAACGTCCCCCTATCTCGAAACTAAAGCGCCTGATCCTGGGCGTCGAAGAAATGCAGGCGGGTCGGATCGAACCGCAAGCCGACAGTTTTTCCGCGTATGTCATCCGCCACCTCGGTGGTGCGCAGTATGACCTGACCGACCCCTTCACAGTCCAGATATAGGTAGGTGTCGGCGCCGAGATATTCGGCGACCTCTACTTTTCCGGCGCAGACCGCGCCTTGCGCATCGGTTAGCTCGATATGCTCGGGCCGGATACCCAGTTTGACCGCCGGCTTGTCACGGTCGTAAGCGCCACTGCCCTGACCGGTAATGCGGTATTCGCAGCCGGCTGTTTCGCATGGCAAAATGTTCATCTTCGGCGAGCCGATGAACTGTGCAACGAACAGATTGTCCGGCTTCTCGTAGAGGGTCCGCGGCGCTCCGACCTGCATGATAATCCCGTCTTTGAGCACGACGATCCGGTCGGCGAGCGTCATCGCCTCGACCTGGTCATGCGTGACGTAGACCATGGTGGTGCCAAGCGTCTCGTGCAGCTTGGCGATCTCGAAACGCATTTCGACTCGCAGGGCCGCGTCAAGGTTGGACAGCGGCTCGTCGAACAGGAAGCCGCGCGGCTCTCGCGTGATGGCGCGGCCTATGGCGACACGCTGGCGCTGACCGCCTGAAAGGGCCTTCGGTTTTCGTTCGAGGAAATTCTCGAGCTTGAGAATCCGCGCCGCCTCGGCGACCTTTGTCGAGATCGACAACTTCGATTCCCCGGCGGTCTTCAGGCCGAATCCCATGTTCTCGCCGACGGTCATGTGCGGATAGAGGGCATAGGACTGGAAAACCATGGAGAGGCCCCTTTCCGAGGGCAGTTTGGCGGTAACATCCTCACCATCAATCAAGATGCGCCCGCGCGATGTTTCCTCCAAGCCGGAGATCAAACGCAGAAGGGTCGACTTTCCGCAACCCGAGGGTCCGACGAAGATGACTAGCTCGCCGTCCTGTATCTCAAGGTCAACGCCCTTGATAACCTGCAAAGTGCCGAACCACTTCTCGACTTTTTCAAGACGAATCGAGCCCATGTGTCCTCCTCAAACCTTCGCCAAGGCCGGGTCGAGACCACGGCCAAGCGCAAGATAAATGGCCGCAGTCCAGGTGAAATCGGGGCCGCCCAGGCCCTCGCCCGACAACGGGTCGAAATATTCGTAAAAGCCGGAAAGCTCCGGCAGCCGCCGGCAATCGTTGCGCAACCGCTCCGCCATGCCGGCATAGCCATGTTCCTCAAGGCCGATCGCGATCATGTAATTCATGACGCTCCATACTGGCCCGCGCCAATAGCGCCGGCATTCGAAGGCCTCATGACGTGGGTCCCAGCTCGGGAAGCCATATTCGCAGATATCAAGAATCTCACGGCCATGGCCGGCAAGCAGCCCGAGTTGATCTCCGGTACCGGCACCGGCGTAAAAGGCGAGCATCGAAGCGTTGGTCAGCGCCGTGGAAAACCCGCCGACGCGCAGGTCGCGTGCCACAAACGCTTCGATATCGCCGTTCCACATCGAAAGCGCGCCCTGTTGCGAAAGCTCGATCCAGCCCTCGATCTCGCCCTCGTCAAACGTTTCGCCGAGCAGCCGGCCAAGTTCGAGCAAGTCGCGGTCGGCCCGCATCAATGTGAACTGCACCCCGGGATCAGCCATAAAGAACGGGCCCTCGGCCGCGATCTTGCGGTGATTCCATCCGCATTCGCGACCGAATTTCACGATCGTGAGGAAGCGGTCATATTGCTGAACGGTCGGCCGCTCGTCGGCATCGACATGGTCAGTATCGCGCCGATGATACGGACCGAGATCGTCGGGGACCACAATCCGGTCCATGCCGATATCCCAGTCCGGGCAGTTGTCGCGGCCGGATTCCCAAGGGTGGATGATACCGACTAGTCCGGTCCGGTCGGGATCGCGGTAGTCATGCCACCAGCGATGCGAGGCGATCAGTTTCGGAAACAGACGCCGAGCGCGCGCCACGTCATCCTTACCACCCGTTTTCGCCAAGGTCAGGATCACGCTCGCCGCAACCGGCGGCTGCGAGTGGCCCGAAGACCTCGGGTCCGTGTTGGACTTCCAGATATCCGGCCCGGGAAAATAGCTCGGATCGTTCTTTCGGAAGACGATGTGCGGCACCATCCCGTCTGCCCATTGGCCTTCGAAGAGTGTCTCGATTTCCTGCCATGCGCGGCCTCGGTCGAATACCGCGAAACCGAGCGCCGCGAACACCGAATCCCAGTTCCACTGGTATGGGTATAGGCCGGGCGTCGGCACCGTATAGCCTCCGCGATCATTGCCGCGCAAGATTTCGATCGCCTGTTCCTCAGGCTTGTGGCGCTTTTGCATGTCTAGCCTTTCACGCTGCCGGCGGTCAGGCCGGAAACGAGGAAGCGTTCGAACCACAGGAAGATGACGAGCACGGGGATGGTCGCCACCACCGCGCCGGCCATCAGATGCTGGCGCGGAACTTCCGAGGAATTGAGAGAGACGACACCGCGCGAAAGCGTGAAGATGTCGACGTTGTCCAGGAACATGAAGGCAAACAAGAACTCGTTCCAGGCGATCATGAAGACGTAGAGGGCCACCGACGCGAGCGCCGGAAGCGATAGCGGTAGCGTGATTTTCAGGATCACGCCGATCCGAGACAGGCCGTCCATCAGCCCGGCCTCTTCCAGTTCCGATGGAATTCCGCGGAAATATCCCTGTAACATGTAGAGTGCGACGGGGATTGTCGTGGCCGGATAAACGATCATCAGACCGGTCAGCGTGTTGCGCAAGCCAAGCTGCGAAAAGGCCGCGTAGAGCGGGATCACCAGCACGATGGCCGGCACCATGTATATCAGCAGGATGGATTGCGAAAGCAACGCCTGGCCCGGAAACCGCAACCGCGCCACCGCATAGGCACCCGGCACGGCAAAGAACAGCGTGATAATAACCGTCGCCACGGAGACGATCGCCGAGTTCGCCAGGAATGTGCCGAAATGATAGGTTGAGAAGAGCTCGATATAGGAGCGGAACAAACCTGCGGGCCCCTGCGCGAAATCAAGCGAGAAATCCAGCGGATTCGCGATGAGCGACTGCTGGCTCTTCAGGCTCGTCATGACCATTACATAGAATGGCAGGGCCACGAGAACAGTGAAGAACACCAGTCCCAGCCCCTTCATCAGCCGAATGAACACGACCTCCAGGTGATAGCGCGACAGCCTGCCGCCGCTGATCGCCTTCATGCAGAAGGAGGTCGAGAGCCAAATCATCCCGACAATCGCGGCAATTGCGACGATCTGATAGAGCGGCACCGTCGACAGCGGCAGGCCCAATGGCGCGCCGAAAGTGGCCAGTGCTAGGACGATCATGATCAGCGCCACCGCCCCGATCTGCAGGCCTGGCGTCCGCCGCTCGGGGACGAGCACCGTCAGCAATGCACCGGCTGCCGCACCCGCAAGCGCCGCTGCTCCGACGGGCGGACGCGTAATCGCGCCGGAAACCAGCATGAAGGTGATCGCGATCACGATCATCCAGACGAAACCCCAGATCGCACCGATGGCGATGCCCGAAAAGAAGCCGGTTCCGATCCGCATCAGCCCTCATCCTTCGGCGAATATTTAAAGAAGACGAGTGAGAAGAAGAGCAGCACAACAAACACAACCACCGCGACCGCCGCACCGGCGCCCAGATTGGATACGGCGAAAGCTTGCTCGTAGACGTCGACGGTGAGCGTGCGCGTGCCCGCCGCGCCGCCGGTCAGGAGGAAGATGTCGTCGAACTTGTTGAAGGTCCAGATAAAGCGCAGCAGGAACAGGACCGCGAGGATACCGACCAACTGCGGAAGCGAAATGTACCAGAACTGCTGCAACGGGGTCGCACCGTCAATCTCCGCGGCTTCGTACATTTCCGACGAGACCGACTGCATCCGCGCCAGAATGAACAGGAAGGACAACGGGAAATAGCGCCATGCCTCGAAGGCGATCACCGTCGACAAGGCGACGGGGAAGTCGATGGTCAGTCCAAACAGGTTGAGCGGTACGGAACGCTGCCCGAAGAAGTTTATCGGCCCGTCGATCACGTCCATCTGCCGCAGGATCGAGTTCAGCGTGCCGGAAAACGGATCGAGCAGGACGATCCAGGTGAAGGCGACCGCGATGACCGGGGCTACATAGGGAAACAGGAACAATCCGCGCAGCACAGAGCGGCCCCGGAAGGCGGAGTTGAGCAATTGCGCCGCGAAGAGACCGACTATGAGCGCACCCGCGGTGCCGAAGACGGTGTAATAGAGCGTGACCCGCAGCACCGACCAGAAGTCGGAGGACGAGAAGATGCGGGCGAAGTTCTCGAGGGTGAATTCGAAATTGGTGAGGATGTTGTCCGACGTTCCCGACGATTGCGCCTCGCTGTCGCGCGGTTTGACCGGATTCGCGACATAGGCCGCGTCCGCGGTAACCTCGACTTCTATGGTCTCCCGATGCCGCGCTTCGATATCGCCCAGGAAGCAGGTGATGACCTGACCGGTCACCTTGCATCGTTCATCCGGCTCACCCGTCACCGTCAAACCGTCCGGAAGCGTGTCGGTGAAGCCGGCCGCATGGATCGCCTTGTCCTGCGATGAGTTGCGCAGCCGGTACTGAAGTGTCGCGGTCGCGCCTGGTTCCTCGAGATCGCCGCGGATGCGTTCGTTGACGAAGAGCGACGCGGGGCGCAGGTCGCCAAGACCGACCGGCTTGAACGAGATCCAGAAATTGGCGAGCAACGGTCCGAGCACAATCGCCAGCACGATGGCGAATGTCGGGAGCAGCATTCCATAGGCGAGGCCCATCTCCCGGCGGGCCATCGGGCCGAGCCGGTCGGGGGGCGCCACGGCGCCTGCCCTATCGGTCTGTTCTGTCATGTCGCTTTATCCCGCCGTGTGACGGCGGGCCGGCCTTCTGCGGACCGGCCCGCCCCGTCCGATCAGTTGATCGCGGACAGTTCGTCGTTCAGCTTCGCAACCGCCGACGGAGCGTCGATCTCGCCATCGATATATTGGCGGACCACCTGGTTGATGACCTGGCTATTGATCATCTTGGAAGCCAGCGAGAGCTGGTTCTCCTTCACGCCCCAGCGCGCGGCCGTTTCCAGGCCCGAGGTGATGCGGCTCACCGTTTCGGCCGGATAGAGATCAGACATCGGCGCCTTGCGGTCGACACCAACCGGGAGCATCGCCCAGCCGTCAACGAACTTCGCAGGCTCGTCCGGCGTCCCCTTGCGGACCGGGAACTTGCCCTCGGGCGCCATCGACAGCGTGTCGAGATAGCCCTCGTCCATCGAGAACTTGACGAAGTCCGCAGCGACATCGGTGTTGGCGTCGGCCGTCACGCCGAAATAGCGAACGTCAGCCCAGGCCGCGCCGTCCGGATTGGACGGTCCCGAGAACGTCGTCACGACATCGGTTTTGGAAGCGAGTTCCGTCGACGTCGGATCGTCATTGATCGTCGGCGGGGCGGAATCGCGCAGGCCGGCGAGCTCGTCCAGGATGAATGGCGACCAGATGATCATCGCCGCGTTGCCGGAAAAATAGAGTTCGCGCGACTGTTTCCAGAACAGTTCACCGGGTGGAGACGCTTCCGCCAGCGCCTTGTAGAACTCGAGCACCTCCGTCGTCGCCTTCTCGTCGAGCGGCTTGAAGCCGTTCTCGTCCACGGGCGTGACGCCGTTTGCGAGGAAGACATGCTCCAGTACCTGGCTCATGAAGTTCTCGTCGATCTTGGTTGCTGCAACGAAGCCGTACATGTCCGGCGGATTGTGCAGCGCCTTGATGGCGGCCTCGATATCCGCATAGGAATCCGGCGCTTCGAGGCCGGCCTCGTCGAAGAGATCCTTTCGGTAGACGATCATCTGGGTCCAACCGTCAACCGGAACGGCGGCGGTCAGGCCGTCGAAATCCGCCATGGAGATCGGCCCCGGCGCAAAGGTGTCTCTGCCGAGATCCTCGACAATTTCGTCATCGGTCTCGACATCGAGAATACCGGCTTCGGCCCAGGGCAGAACGTACTGAAGCGTCGTGTAGATGACGTCCGGCAGGTCGTTGGCCGCGAAGGCCGCTGTCGCACGCGTGCCCAGCTCCGACTCGGTGACCGGGATCACTTCAACGTCGTGGCCGGTTTTTTCCTTGAATGCCGCGGCGATTTTCTCCTGAACCGCTAGGCGCTCGGGCTGTTCCTCGGTCGTCCAGAAGCGAATCGTATCGGCCTTGGCGAGGGTGATCGTGCTTGCCGAAAGCAGCAAGGCGGTCGTGACTATATTCAATGTGCGCATATTTTCTCTCTCCCTAATAATCTGGATTTTCAAATTGGCGGGGAATCTGTCTGCCTCCTTACAAGCTCCGCCGGAATGATCTGTTGTTGCGATGACGGATCGCCTCCTGCGATCACGTCCATGAGCATCCGCGCCAGCTGGCTTCCCGCGCTGCTGAGCGGTTGCGCCATGGTGGTGAGCGCCGGATAGGTGTGCTCGCCCATCGGTATGCCGTCATAGCCGATGATCGAGACTTCCCGGCCGGGTGTCAGGCCGGCTTCGCGAATGGCTTTCATCGCGCCGATCGCAACCACATCGGCAACGCAGAAGACCGCGGTCGGAGGATCGTCGACAGCAAGGAGACGTTTCATGGCGACATGACCGGTTTCCAGCGTGGCCTCGGACGCGGCTTCGAGCGCGGAATCGAGCTCCAGCCCGGCATCCGTCAGCGCGAAGCGATATCCCTTCAGGCGCTCGGCGGAGAAGTTGTATTTCAGCGGACCGTAGATGTGGGCGATACGGCGGTGGCCGAGACCGGCCAGATGCGCGGTGGCAAAGCGCGCCGCTTCGAAATTGTCGACGTCGAGCCACGCGTGGTCGTCAGATTTCTGCGTTCGGCCGTGGCTGATAAAAGGGATCTTCGCCGCGCGCAAAGCATCGACGCGTGTATCGTGGCCGAGGGTCCGCGAGATGATGATACCGTTCACGCGGCCGGTCTTCGCCAGCCGCATGATGGTCGCCACCTCGTCCGCCTCCGATCGTGGAACCGTGACGGTCAGGTCCCACCTTTGTTCGGACAGAACAGCGGAAATGCCATCCAGAAGCTCGCCCAGGAACGGATCGGCAATATGCGCGCTCTGCCAGGGTATCACGTAGGCAACGCATTCGGCATTCCGGAGTGCGAGCCGTCGCGCGGTGGAATTGGGCACGTATCCGAGCCGGTCGGCCGCTTCACGAACCCTGTCTCGCGTTTTGACTGAAATATCGGCGTAGCCGTTGAGAGCCCGGGAGACCGTTCCTTCGGTCAGCCCGAGTTGCCTGGATAACGTCTTCAGGCTCACTTCCATCATAGACAAGACGCTATTCCGAAAGCGCTTTCGGAATCAAGCGACAAGGTATTTCCGGTTTCCCCGTTACAAGACAAACAGTCGATAGTCGCAGCGGTTCAGGTCTTGCGAATGGCGGTGATGTGCCGCCCGCTTCGGTCGTACTTGTGTTCAGCTGTCCGTGGGAACAGCCTCATATTTTCTTCCGCCGAAATTCAGGTCTTGCGAATGGCGAGCACGCCCCTCGGTGCGAGCTGCGTTTCGCCGAAGAGCACCGATCCGGTGTCCACAAGGTTCAAGACATCGACTGTTTCCGGGCCGTAGTTGAAGACATAGCGCATATCGCCATTGTCGCGGATGCGTATGTCGCGGTGCAATTCACGCGGCTCCAGCCCGGCCTCGCGCAGCAATTCGCCGACAATCACCCTTGCCGTCTCGGCGTCCGGCCGGCCGCCCAGATAGTGAACCCGCCCTTTGGCGACATGGGCGGCGTGGCTGTCCGCGCTGACCCGGCGCGTCTCGACATCCGCTCCGGTCACCAGGAATTCTCGCCAGCCGTCGAAGCGGCCACCTCCCTGAAGTGGCACGTCGACGAAGGGGGGCAGGCTCTCGACGCGGCGGACCTTCATATCGAACAGTCTGCGGAACGGCCCCGGCGGCAAGCCGTCGGCAATCGAGAAATCGGCGGTTTTCGACCCTGTCCGCGGTCCGAGCAAGATCGCCGCGCCGCTTGCCGCGAGCGCATCAACAAGGGCGTCCGAGCCGGCGAAGAGGCCAGGCAGCAAAACGAGCTTGCGCCCTGAAACGGCCTGCGGTTGCGGCGGGACAATGTCGACCGACACGCCCCATTGGCGCAGAGCGCGGTAGAACCGCATGACGAGATCGAGATAGTCAAAATCGCGGCCCTGCGGCTGGATCTTCCAGGCCCAGGCGCTTTCATAGTCGAAGACCAGTGCGATTTCGGCGCGTTCCGGCTGCGCCACCGCGCCGATGCGGTCGAGTTCGCGAGATATGCGCCCGCAGGCTTCATAGGCCTCATTGGGTTCGCCATTCGGCAGCAGAAGCGCCTCGTGCATCTGTTCCTGCGCGAAGGAGGGCTGACGCCAGCGGAAATAGCTAAGCACTTCCGCCCCGGCGGCGAACGCCTCCCATGCCCAGAGCCGGACCGCGCCGGGGAACGGTGCAGGGTTCCAAGGCGCCCAGTTCACCGGGCCGGGCTGTTGCTCCATAACCCACCATCGGCCCTCCGCCTCGCCATTGCGGATCTGTCCGCAGGCCCGGTACAGATCATGGTGGAAGGCCTGATTGTCGGGATCGCCGACGCCGAGATAGCGGCGCTTGTTTTCCTCGTCATCCGTGTCGCGGTCCAGGAATCCGATCGGATAGGAATCCCAAGTCGCGATATCGAGGTCGCGGCTGACCGCGTAATGGTCGAAGGCGACGAAGCGCCCCATGAAATTATGCGCGATCGGTACTTCAGGCGAATGGGCGCGGATGATCTCCGTCTGAAGCCGATTGAAGGCGACGACCTGATCGGAGGAATAGCGCTGGAAGTCCATCGCATGCGCCGGATTGGCTTCCGTGACGGTGAGGTTGGGCAGTTCGACCTCGTCGAAGGAGCGATATTCCATCGACCAGAAGACGTTGCCCCATGCTCGGTTCAGCGCGTCGGGCGACTGGTATTTCTGCGCAAGCCAGTCGCGGAAGCCATCCAGAGCGGCCTTGGAATAGCTCTCCACGGTGTCGTGGCAGCCATATTCATTGTCGGTCTGCCAGGCGACGAGCGCGGGGTGCCGGCCGTAGCGTTTGGCGAGATCGGTGACGATGCGGGCGCAGGCGCGGCGATAGCCTTCGTGGCTGAAGCAGTAATGGCGGCGCGATCCGAAACCGCGCGTCTTACCATCCGCTCCGACGGCCAGCATGTCGGGCATGGAGTCAACCAGCCACTTCGGCGGCGTCGCGGTCGGCGTGCCTAGGACTACGCCAAGATCATGCGCGGCGAGCGTCTCGATGGCCCGGTCGAGCCAGCCCCAGTCATAATGTCCGGGTTCCGGCTCGATGCGACTCCACGCGAACTCGCCGATGCGTATATGAGTGATGCCGGCTTCGACCATCATGCCGGCATCGATCGCCCAGCGTTCCTCCGGCCAGTGTTCGGGATAGTAACAGACGCCGAGCGTCTGCTTTCGCGACGTCGACATCGATCAGGCCTCCAGCGTTCCCGTGAAGACGGCATCCCAGGCCGCGACCGCCTTGCGGGCGCGCTCGGAAATCCGGGCAACATCCATTCCCGGCCGGAAAATCGACGAGCCGAGGCCGAAAAGGCGAATGCCGCTTGCCGCGTAGGTTTCGAAATCCAGTTCGGAAACGCCTCCGACAGCGCCGATGACGGCATTGGCGGGCAACACGGCGGAGATCGCCTTGATACCGGATGCGCCGATCACGCTCGCCGGGAAGAATTTCAGCGCGGTGGCGCCGGCCGCAATGGCGGTGAGCGCCTCCGTCGGCGAAAAGACGCCGGGCATGGTGACCATTCCCAGCTCACCGGCCCGCGCCAGAACGGACGTATCGACATTGGGCGCCACCATGAGGCGACCGCCGGCATCTTTCAGGCGGTCGACGTCGGAAGGCGAGAGCACCGTCCCTGCCCCGACCAGGATATCACCGCCGAACTTCTTCGCGATCATCTCGATGGATCGGAAGGGTTCAGGCGAGTTCAGCGGTACCTCAATTGCCTCGAAGCCGGCAGCGACCAGCGCATCGGCGACATCGAGCGCTTCCTGCGGGTCAAGTCCACGCAGGATGGCGACGAGTTGGCGGTTCAAGGAGGGCCAGGATGCGTGTGAAGTCATATCGTGTGTCCGTGGGTCAAGCTTCAGCCATCGGTTCCGGTTTTCGGCGGAGCGGACAGCGCGCCGGCGAGGCCGGCGATGACCGCCGTGTCACTGTCATTGAGCGTGCAGGACATGCCGGCGATCACCAGCGCTTCGGTATAAAGCGCCCCAAGCCGCGGATCGCCGATCAAATCGACATGTCCCGGAACGGTGAAGCGGGCCTTTGCGCCCGCGATCTCCTGACCGATGAGATATCCCGACAAGCGTGCTGCGGCGGCGGCCGGATCCAGATCCTGCAGGAGGCCCGCGGCACGGATCGAAAACACCCGCGCGAATATGTCGGCGGGCGTCTCCAGGCTCGCCCGCACGGCATCCCGGAACGCCGCGGATTCCGGATCGACGCTTGCGCCGGACAAGGAGTGGCGCAGGACGGAATGATGCGACAGGGCGGCGAAGGCGTCTCCGGTCAGGAAGCTGACGAAATCGATGACGCTGTCGCCACGCATCCGCACCCATTTGGAATGGGTGCCGGGCATGCAGACGAACCGTTCGCCGGCAGAAGGTGCGAGCCGGCTCAGGCCGAGCAACTGGGTCTCTTCTCCGCGCATCACGTCCGGCGACTGCCGGTCCGGCTTGGAAAGGCCGGGCATAATGCGGATATCACGGATAACGTCCGGTATGCGCACGGCTGCGGCAGCGACATCGGCAAGCGAGACCGGCACCGTCAGGTAACGGGCTTCCGCCCATCCCTGCCGCGAGCCGACCATGCCGCACATGACGACCGGCACGTCGGCTGGAACCGTCAGGGCCGCCAGATGGGCTTCAAGCACCGATTGGAATTGCTCGCGTGCCGTCGCGCCCATGCCCTCGCTGCTGCGATGCTCCGCCAGCACCGCGCCATCCGCATCGAGCAGCCAGACGCGCAGATGCGACGTTCCCCAATCGACGGCGACCAACGATGGCGCGGCGGAGTGCGTCACATCATGCCTCCGTCGGCGATCAGCACCTGCGCTGTCACCATGCGCGCCGCGTTCGATGCGAGGAACAGGCAGGGACCGACCATGTCTTCCGGCTGGATCGGCTCCTTCAGGCACTGGCGGGCGATCATGTCGGCGAGGCCCTGCTCGGTTACCCAAAGCTCTTTCTGGCGTTCCGTCATGACCCAGCCGGGTGCGATCGCATTGACGCGGATCTTGTCCGGACCGAGCTTGCCGGCCATGCCCTTGGTCAGTCCGACAATGCCCGCCTTGGAGGCCGTGTAAGCCGGCATGTCCCCGATATTGAGCATGTAGGAGGTGGAGGTGAAGTTGACGATCGCGCCGCCGCCCGCCTGCGCCATGCCGGGCGCGACGGCCTGGATGGTGAAGAAATGCGGACGCAGATTGATGGCGAGATTGTTCTCCCAATAGGCCTCGTCGACCGTGTCGACCTCATGGCGGTCATCCAGCGCCGCATTGTTGACGAGGACGGTCACCGGACCATGGGCCGCCGCCGCCGCATCGACAACCTTTCGCAGGGCCTCGAGGTCGCGCAGATCGGCATGCAGGAAAAGGGGCCGATGGGCCGCTTCCGGCGCGAGCCTTTCGACCAGCGCCTCGCTTTGCTCTTTTGCGATATCGATGAAGGCGACCTTAGCGCCCTGGGCGGTAAAACCCGCTGTCAGGGCCGCGCCTATACCCGACCCGCCACCGGTTACGAGGACGGAAGCATTCTTCAGATCTGGATAAACCGGATGGACCGTCATGCTCATATTCCCTCTTTTTCGAGCCGGCGTCCCTCGAAGACCATCATGGTGGCGGGAAACGCATTGGGGGCGCGCAGGGCGCCGTTCATCAGCGCCGCGCCCGATAATCGTAAAGTTTCTCCCTCGAGCAAGGCATTGGCCGGATAACGGTTCAGTTTCGGCGTCACGTCTTCCGGATTGACGAGGCGGATCTCGTAAAGCGCCGACGCATCGAGACCGGCCAGCGCGAAGGGACGGGCAGCGATCGGCGCAGAGGCGCCGGCCTGGCCGCGAAACAGGACGAAGCGAGAGGCGTCCGCGTCGACGAAGCACTCCGCGACAACCTCGGGATCGTTGCTCTCGAGGCGGTAGAGATCGGCCGCGAACAGGAAGTCGCGATTGTCGCGGTACCAGCGCGTCGCCTTTTTCAGTGTTACCGTCTCGTCGTCGGTCAGTTCGCGCGGGTCCATTTCGAAACCCATATGGCGCTGCGCGGCGACCCAGGCGCGGAACCCCATCGGCAGGACGCGGCCCGATGTGTGGCAATGGCGCGGGCCGATATGCGAGCCCTGAAACTCCGGCGGCAGCCAGCGCGACGCTTCGTGCTGCATGCGCAAACGTTCCAGGGCGTCGTTGGAGTCCGATAGCCATACCCGGGTCGTGTGGGCGAGGATGCCGTAGTCGATACGTCCGCCGCCGGATGCGCAGCTCTCGATCTCGACATCGGGGAAAGCCTCGTTCAAGCGCGCCAGCAGTGCGTAGAGCGCCTGTGTCTGGGCCACGCTTCCGCCCGTGAGAATGCGGTTGTGATCCCATTTGACGTAGTCGACGGGATAGCGCGACAATATCGCGGACACGGCTTCGAAGAGATACGCGCAAACCTCCGGCTTCGAGAGATCGAGCACATGCTGATTGCGACCCGAAGGCTGACCCGCGGGGCCGAGAATCCAGTCAGGGTGCAAGCGGTAGAGATCACTGTCGTGATTTACCATTTCCGGCTCGAACCAGATGCCAAAGCGCATTCCGAGCGCCAGCAGGTGATCGACCAGCGGCGTAAGTCCTTGCGGATATTTCGCTTCATCGACCGTCCAGTCACCGAGCGACGTCGTATCGTCATTACGGCCCTTGAACCAGCCGTCATCGAGGACGAAACGTTCGGCGCCGAGCTCGGCTGCCGTGGTCGCGATTTCCTTCAGTTCCTCGATCGAGTGACGGAAGTAAACAGCTTCCCAGCAATTGTAATGTACCGGACGCGCGGGGGATTTCGGCTTGCGTCTTGCGAAGAACCCGCGCGGCACCGTTTGGAACGCACGTGACAGGCCGTTCATGCCTTTGTCGGACCATGCCAGGATCATCTCGGGCTGCGAGACCGGGCCGTCATGCAAGGTCTCGTCGAGCATCGAGAACTGCAGCTGCCGCCTGCCGTCCGGTATTTCCTCGGCGATCATTCGGTGTCCACCGGACCAGGCGAGCGTCGCGCCCATGCATTCCCCAGTGTTTTCGCCGCAGCTTTCTGCGACGAACGTCACGCCCGGAAAATGCGCGTGGCCAGTGCGACCCTCGCGGCTTTCGCGGACATGCTGACCCACCCGGAACCGCGTCTCCTGCCGCTGGAATTCCCCGGTCCAGCGGCCGCCATGATCGAGGATGCGCGGCATCGAGGCCGGGATCGGCACCGCGCCCGCCGCCAGCGAGCGGATACGATGTCTGTTCGCCGGGGCAGCGGATATCCGCAGATGCAATAGTCCAGTATCGTCGAGATGCGCTTCCACACTCAGGCCAAGGCGGTCTTCGTCCGCCACACTCCACGAGATACGGTCCGACAAGATTTCGGAGCCGATCAGGCGAAGATCGGGTTCGGCGGCGGCACCGTCCGCATCGACGATCACCACGCCGGGATGCCCCTGCCAGCCTGATATCGCCGTCGGCGCCAGCGTCAGGGGCACCAGCGGATCGAGCTGACCGGAGGACACGTTTGGCAGGCTTGAAAGCGCCAAAGCGCGAAGGTCCTCCTGCTCCGGCAAGGCGCGTCCGAAATGGACCAGCGCCGGGGCGCCGCCGTCGAAACTCGCGAAGACCGCGGTCCGGGTCGCGGTGTCGAGGCGCCAGCACTCGACGGCTGGTATCGTGGATTTTGCCGTCACCATTACCCCTTCGTGGCACCGAGCGTGAGGCCCGCGATGAAATGGCGCTGCATCAGGAAGAACATCATGACCGGCGGCAGGGCCGCGACGATGGATCCCGCAGACACCAGATGCCACGAGGCGATCCACTGACCGTTGAGCGAATACAGCCCCGCCGTCACCGGCTGGGTGGTGGCGGATGTGGTCAGCACCGTCGCCCAGAAATAGTCGTTCCAGATGAAGGTAAAGACGAGGACCGACAGGGCCGCGATTGCAGGGCGCATCAGCGGCAGCACGATGAACCAGAATATCTTCCACTCTGCGACGCCCTCAACACGCGCGGCCTCGATCAGTTCGCGCGGCAAAGCGCGGATGAAGTTGCGCATGAACAGCGTGCAGAAGCCGGACTGGAAGGCGACATGGAACAGGACCAGGCCGGTCGTCGTATTGTAGAGCCCCATGTTCACGGTCATGTCGCGCACAGGAACCATCAGGATCTGGAAGGGCACGAAATTGCCCGCCACGAACATGAAGAAGATCGGGATATTGGAGCGGAACCGGTAAATACCGAGCGCGAAGCCGGTCATCGTGGAAATCGCGACCGCGCCGATCACCGTCGGAATGGTGACCTTGAACGAGTTGAAGATGTACTGGCCGATCGGCGAGTTCTGAAAAACCTCGGCATAGTTGGAAAAAGCGATCGCGGAGGGCCAGCCGAAATAGTTGCCGGCGGCGAGATCGCCAGAAGGGCGCACCGAGGTCATCGCGACCCCCAAGAGCGGCAGCAGCCAGAGGATCAGCGCAAGCGGCAGCGCGACCTGGTAGGCGATCCGGGCGGGCGGAGAAGACTGTTCTATCGGGCGAGGGAACATGTCAGTAGCCCTCCTGCTCGTCGCGCACCATCTTCCAGATGAAGCCGGAGATGAACACCATCATGATCAGGAACAGGATCACCGCGATGGCCGCGCCGTAGCCCATACGGTAGCCATATTCGCTGAGCGCCTGCTCATACATGTAGAAGGACAGGACGCGCGACGACCCGAACGGTCCGCCATCCGTCATGATCGAGACGAGGTCGAAGGAGCGGAGCGCGCCGATCACCGTCACAACGACGGCAATGAAGGTGGCCGGGCGCAACTGCGGCAGGATCACGAACCACAGCATGCGCAATCCCCTAGCGCCATCGAGGCGCGCCGCCTCGACCTGGTCGGGCGACACGTTGTTGAGGCCGGTCAGATAAAGGATCATGCAGTAGGCGATCTGAGGCCAGAGCCCCGCTGCGATGATGCCGTAAGTGACGAGGTCCGGATCGGCGAGCACGGCGACGCCGGTGCCGGTCAGCCACTCGATCAGCTTGTAGAACAGGCCGAAATTCGGCGCGTAGAACCAGGAGAACATCAGGCCGACGACGACCTGGCTGATCACGAAGGGAAAGAAGAAGAGCGATTTGTAGAGTCGGATTCCGAAGACGGTCTGGTTGAGGAAGATCGCGATTCCCAGACCGGCGGGCACGGCCAGCAGATAGAGCACCAGCCACAGGACGTTGTTCCACAGCGACGTATAGAAGGCGTCGTCATCAAACAGTTCGGCGTAGTTCGCCCAGCCGAGCCAGACTTTCTCGCCGAGGCCGTCCCAGTCGTAGAAGGACAGCCAGAATGACTGGAAGATCGGCCAGATGACATAGACCAGGAACATCAGCATGCCGGGCGCGAGAAAGAGCCACGGCGTGACGCGCTGCTGGTTGCGTCGCCACCAGGAGCGCTGGCTGGCAGGCGTCGGATCCATAGGTGGTGCGGCGGTTACCATCGGTCTCAATCCTCCCGCGATCTGCTTAGCAAACGCGCCTGCGGGCCGTGCAAAGCCCGCGCGCGCCGGATTGCGGGCCGGAAAGTCCTCCGGCCCGCCCCGAGGCTTACTTGTAGATGCGCTCGCGCGCCTTCTCGAGCCGCGCAAGGATATTGTCGAGCTGATCGGGCTGAACCATGAACTGCTGGAAGCCCTCCATGCCCATCTTCGCCATCTCGGCCGGTGCGTCGCGGTCGAAGAACTGGGCAATACCGCCCGGGGTCGTCGACAGCAGCTCGAAGCCGGCCTGAAGGAACGGATCGTCGCCGACCTTGGAGCCCGAGTTGATGGGAAGCTGTCCCAGCGCCTCGTTCAGCTTGGTCTGGACGTCGGCAGTGGCGATGAAGGCAAGGAACTTCTTCGCGTCATCGACATTCTTGGCGCCGGCGGGGATGTGGATCGTGTCGGTCGGGGCTTCCTCGGCGCGCGGGACGTCCGGATTGATCGTCGGGAACGGCATGAAGCCGAGCGTGTCATCGGTCATTCCGCCGTCCTTGAAGACCGCGACCGCGAAATTGCCCATCACATAATTGGCCGCCTTGCCCTGGATGAGGAGCGAGGCCGCATCCTGCCAGTCGAGCGCCGCATGATTGGCGGTGATATAGCCGGGCTCGACGAGCTTCGCCCACTCGGCGAATGTCGCTTTGATGCGGTCATCGGTCCAGGCGACCTTGCCCGCCGTGAGATCCATGTGGAAATCGTAGCCGTTGGTGCGCAGGTCAAGATAGTCGAAGATGCCGGCTGCCGGCCACAGAGCCTTCGTGCCGGTGGTCACGCAATCGATGCCGGCCGCCTTGAACTTCTCGCAGTTTGCGATGAATTCTTCCCAAGTCTCCGGAACCTCGACGCCAGCCTGCTCATAGGCCGTCTTGTTGTAGTAAATTCCCCACTGATAATAGGTGTAGGGGACGCCCCACTGCTTGCCGTCGATGGTCATGGACGCCGCAGCAGAAGCCAAGGTCTCGTGCAGATTGTTCTCGTCCCAGACGTCGGACACATCCTGGAACTGGCCAGAGTTTACGAAGGGCGCCATGCGGTTGCCGGCGTACCAGTTGGCAAGATCCGGCGCGTCGGCAGTCAGGAAATTCCTGATCGCGGTCTTGTAGCCTTCGTGGTCGAAGTTCTGCAGCTCGACGTCGATGTCGGGGTTCGCCGCCTCGAATTCGGCGATCGCAGCCTCGAAGGCTGCCAGAGGCGCCGGATCGAAGTCAGCGTAGTAGGTCAGCGTACGCTGCTGGGCCATCGCGGTCGTGCCCATGAGAGCGGATGCCGCGAGGCAGAAGAATGCGGATTTCAGTGCGGTCTTCATAATTGGGTTTCCTCCCTTTGTAAGGCGGGCAAGCCGCCTTCGCCGATGTCGCGAGCATCACACCCTCCCGGAGCGTCGCTCGCCGTCCGCGCAACAGCCCGAACGGTTAGTCAAAATTCCACTATTTGGAACCTTGTTTGACTATTCAGAACTATTCGCTTAGTGTATGGAATTGTCAAGGGCGTTGCGCGGGGACTGGCCGACAGCGCCAACACGGGAGGATAGATGAGCAAGGCGCGGGAAGACGGCGGCACGGGTACGCTCGGCAAGGCGATTGCCGTGCTGGAGGTCGTCGCGAACGCGAAAAATCCGATGCGCTTTACGGACTTGCTCGCCGAAATCGATCAGCCGCGCGGCACCCTTCACCGTCAGATATCAAACCTGATCGACGAGGGTCTGCTGCAGGTGAATCCTGACAATTCCTACGGGCTTGGACTGCGCCTGCTGAAATTCGCCTCCAACGCCTGGGCCGGCAACCAGTTTCGCGAAATCGCAGAACCGCATTTGCGCTCGCTGCACGAAAAAGCTGGCGAAACGATCCATCTCGGCGTCCTGCAGGGCATAGAGGTGATCTATCTCGACAAGGTCGAATCGCGACAATCCGTGCGCATGTACAGCCAGATCGGCAATGCGTCGCCGGCATTCTGTACCGGAATCGGCAAGGCCGCCTTCTCGCTGCTGCCGGACGAGGAAATGTACAAACGCGCCCAACGCATTGTCTTCAATCGCTACACGGCGAACACGCTTCCTGATGCGGACGCGTTCCTGGCCGAAATCGCGAAGATCCGCGCATCCGGCAACGCCTTTGACCGCGAGGAACATGAGGACGGCATTCACTGCGTCGCCGCGCCGGTCGGCGCCGTCCATCGCGCTTTCTATGCCGGGATATCGGTGACGGCTCCCGTCTACCGGGTGGGGAAGGAACAGCTCGAAGGCTGGGCCGACGCAGTCCGGGAGACCGCGGCCGCAATTGAAGACGACATGAGACTCAAGCTTGGCCCGCGCGGCTGAGGCATCAACAGGAGGGAGGCCTGCCATGGCGAATGTCGAACTGAAGAAACTCAAGAAGTCGTTTGGCAATGTCAACGTCATTCACGGTGTCGACCTGTCGATCAAATCCGGCGAATTCGCTGTCTTCGTCGGACCTTCCGGCTGCGGAAAATCGACCCTGCTGCGTCTGGTCGCCGGTCTGGAATCGGCGACGAGCGGCCAGATCACGATCGGCGACGCCGATGTGACGCGCGTCGACCCGGCCGACCGCGGCGTCGCCATGGTGTTCCAGTCCTATGCGCTCTATCCACATATGTCGGTCGAGGAGAATATGGGCTTCGGCTTGCGTATGACGGGGACGGACCGCGCGGTGATCCAGCAAAGGGTGAGCAAGGCGGCGCAGATCCTCCACCTCGAACAGTTGCTTGCGCGCAAGCCGAAACAGCTTTCCGGCGGCCAGCGCCAGCGCGTCGCGATTGGACGGGCCATCGTGCGTGAGCCAAGCGTCTTCCTGTTCGACGAACCACTTTCGAACCTGGACGCGGAATTGCGCGTTCAGATGCGCCTCGAGATCGCCAAGCTCCACAACGACCTGGGCGCGACGATGATCTATGTCACGCATGACCAGGTCGAGGCGATGACGCTGGCCGACAAGATCGTGGTGCTGAATGCCGGGCGCATCGAGCAGGTCGGCGCGCCGCTCGATCTCTATCGCGATCCGGACAATATTTTCGTCGCCGGCTTCATCGGCTCTCCGAAGATGAACTTTCTTTCCGCAACCGTGCGATCGATCGCCGACGGCACCGCGACAGTCGAATTGGAGGATCGCGGCACCGCGCCCTTCTCCGTGCCGGGAAGCGAGGGCCTGTCGGAAGGATCCGCGGTTACCGTCGGCATTCGCCCGGAACACTTCAATGCCCGCGGCACCGCCCATATCGAGGCGAAGATCGACGTCATCGAGCATCTGGGCGGCGTTTCATACGGCTATTCGGGCGCCGGCGAGGACAATCCGCTGACGATCGCGCTCGGCGAGGAGGATGCGGCCGTCCCCGGCCAGCCCTACAAGGCCGGCTTCGATCCGTCCCAGGCATTCCTGTTCGACCCAAAGAGCGGATTGCGTATCCGGTAACAGGACCGGCAGGCTGCCGATTGCTCGCGCTTTACCAGCGCCAGCAGCCTCCGCCGAACTTTTCCTGCAATTTGCCGGATATTTAAGCAGAATCGCAGTGCACAGCTCAAATGCTGCGCCTGCTAATACGCATAATGGATAATTGCGAGCGCTCCGAACAATCCGTTAGTTACGGGCTTCCGGCCGGGATTTCCCGGAAGTTCTTCATCCGGACACAAGTTCACTCTTTGGGAGGAGCCCTATGAGCAAGTTAATCATCAACAGGCGTTCGTTGCTGAAAACAGGTGGCGCCGCTTCGGTGGCACTGGCAACACCGTATTTCTTCACCCGTGGCGCGCTCGCGCAAAGCGACATGTATCTCAACGCACCGAAGGGCGACACCGTCACCCTCGGCTTCAATGTTCCGCAGACCGGTCCCTATGCCGACGAAGGCGCCGACGAGCTCGATGCTTACAAGCTGGCCGTCGAGCACCTCAACGGCGAAGGCGACGGCGGATGCCTGAACACCTTCTCCTCGAAAGTGCTGAAAGGTAACGGCATTCTCGGCAAGAAGGTCGCTTACGTGACCGGCGACACGCAGACCAAGTCCGACGCTGCCCGCGCATCGGCCAAGTCGATGATCGAGAAGGACGGCGCCATCATGATCACCGGCGGTTCGTCTTCGGGCGTGGCCGTCGCCGTTCAGGGCCTCTGCCAGGAAGCCGGCGTCATCTTCATGGCCGCGCTGACCCACTCCAACGACACGACCGGCAAGGACAAGAAAGCCAACGGTTTCCGTCACTTCTTCAACGCCTACATGTCCGGCGCCGCGCTGGCACCGGTGCTGAAGAACGCCTACGGCTCCGACCGTCGCGCCTACCACCTGACTGCCGACTACACCTGGGGCTGGACGCAGCAGGAATCGATCCAGGCGGCGACCGAAGCCATAGGCTGGGAAACGGTCAACAACGTTCTGACCCCGCTCGCTTCCACGGACTTCTCGTCCTATATCGCTCCGGTCCTGAACTCGGGCGCCGATGTGCTGGTCCTGAACCACTATGGCGGCAACATGGTCAACTCGCTGACCCAGGCCGTTCAGTTTGGTCTTCGCGACAAGCAGGTGAACGGCAAGCAGTTCGAGATCATCGTTCCGCTCTATTCGGAACTGATGGCCAAGGGCGCCGGCGAGAACATCAAGGGCGTTTACGGCTCGATGAACTGGAACTGGACCCTGCAGGACGAAGGCACCAAGGCATTCGTCAAGTCCTTCGGCGAGAAGTACGGCCGTCCGCCGTCCAACGCCGCCCAGACCGCTTATGCACAGACGCTGCTCTATGCCGATGCGGCTGAGCGCGCCGGTACCTTCAACCCGTGCGGCATCGTCGAAGCCCTTGAAGGCTACGATTTCGACGGTCTCGGCAACGGCCCGACGCATTATCGCGCCGCCGACCACCAGTGCTTCAAGGACGTGCTGGTCGTGAAGGGCAAGGACGCGCCGTCCAACCAGTACGATACGCTCGAGGTCGTCGAAGTGACCCCGCGCTCCCAGGTCGAATACGAGCCTGATCATCCGATGTTCGCCGGTGGCGATCTCGGCACGTGCAATCCGGGCGCATAAGGCACCCATTGCCATGACCGCGCCGCCTTCGGGCGGCGCGGATTTTTACCTGAATTGAGGACTGGAGCCGTGCGTTCGTGACGCACGCGGCTCTGTTTATGCGGGCTTCAAGATGGACGCGATCATCATCCAAATCCTGAACGGGCTGGACAAAGGCAGCGCTTATGCGCTGATCGCCCTTGGCCTGACCCTGATCTTCGGCACGCTCGGCGTCGTGAACTTCGCGCATGGCGCGCTTTTCATGATCGGTGCGTTTTGCGCAGTTACGCTGCAACGCATCCTGACGCTCAGCACCGTCACGATCGATGAGACTCAGAAAGACTTCCTGGGCAATCCGCTGAAGGTGGAAACGCCCTATGTGGTCAACTGGTTCGGCGACAGCGCCGGCAACTCGATCATCGACTGGTCGGTGCCGCTCGCGATCATCCTCGCCATACCGGTCATGCTGTTCATCGGCTACGCGATGGAACGCGGCTTAATCAAGCATTTCTACAAGAGACCCCATGCCGACCAGATCCTCGTGACGTTCGGTCTCGCCATCGTCATCCAGGAAATCGTCAAGCTGTTCTTCGGCGCGAATCCGATCCCGACGCCCGCGCCCGATATGTTCGCCGGGTCTCTCGATTTCGGCGTGATGCTGGGTTTCGATCCCAACGCGATCATCTATCCCTACTGGCGGCTCATCTATTTCGCTTTCGCAGCGATCATCATCGGCGCCGTTTTCGCATTCCTGCAGTTCACCACCTTCGGAATGGTCGTGCGCGCGGGCATGGCTGACCGCGAGACCGTCGGCCTTCTCGGCATCGATATCGACAAGCGCTTCACCGTGATGTTCGGTATCGCCGCCGCCGTGGCGGGGCTTGCCGGCGTGATGTACACGCCGATCAATCCGCCGAACTATCACATGGGCATGGACTTCCTCGTGCTGTCCTTCGTCGTTGTCGTCGTCGGCGGCATGGGATCATTGCCCGGCGCCGTTCTCGCTGGCTTCCTTCTCGGTATTCTTGAAAGTTTCGCTTCGACGACTTGGGCGACCACTACCGTTCCCGGCATCAACCAGATCGTCATTTACCTGGTTGCCATCATCGTGCTTCTGACCCGTCCGCGCGGGCTCATGGGCCGCAAAGGCGTGATGGAGGATTAAGATCATGCTCGGTCTCAACACCAGGGACGCGTCCCTCTTTGTCATCGTCGTCATTCTGGCTCTGACGGCTCCCTTCCTGCTGAACCCGTTTCCGGCGGAAAGCTCGCTCGCGCAGTTCAACGCCGGATACCCGGACCTGATGCAGCGTTTCGCGATCTACGGGATCTTCGCGATCGGCTTCAACATCCTGTTCGGCCTGACGGGCTACCTCTCCTTCGGCCATGCCGCCTTTCTGGGCGTCGGCTCCTATGCCGCGGTCTGGATGTTCAAGCTTCTCAACTACAACATCCTTCCGGCCGTGATTCTGTCGGTGATCGTCGGCGGTCTCTTCGCCCTGCTCATCGGCTACATTTCACTGCGTCGTTCAGGCATCTATTTCTCTATCCTGACGCTCGCCTTCGCGCAGATGTCGTTCGCTCTGGCCTATTCGGTTCTCACGCCGATCACCAATGGCGAGACCGGGTTGCAGGTCTATACGGACGACCCTCAGTATCTCCAGTCAGCCGACGCGCCCAGCATTCCGCATCTGTTCGGAGTGACGATGCGCTCCACCCAGGATATCGACTTCGGTGCATGGAGCTTCTCCTTCAACGCCGGCTACTATGTCTGCGCGGTGATGATGATCGTCATGTTCTACTTGTCGATCCGCATTTTCCGGTCGCCCTTCGGCATGATGCTGCGTGCAATCAAGACCAACCAGACCCGGATGAACTATACGGGCCTGAATCCGCGGCCCTACACGCTGGCGGCTTTCGTGATCTCCGGCATGTATGCCGGTCTTGCGGGAGGTCTTCTCGCCGCGATGGACCCGCTGGCGGGCGCAGAGCGCATGCAGTGGACCGCCTCGGGCGAGGTCGTTCTCATGACGATCCTCGGCGGCGCCGGTACGCTTCTCGGTCCGGTCCTCGGCGCGGGCTTCATCAAATATTTCGAAAACATCTTCTCGAAGATCAACGAGAACGTGCTGCATCAGTGGTTCGCGTTCCTGCCCGACGGCCTCGAGGATTTTCTGGTGACCATCCTATACCCATTCGTCGGCAAGGGATGGCACCTCACGCTGGGCCTCTTGTTCATGCTGGTCGTGATCTTCCTGCCCGGCGGCCTCATGGAGGGCGGACAGCGTATCGGACGGATCTTCCGCAAGCGCGAGAAGAAGCCAGAGGTCCGCGCGAAGGATCCGGAACATCACCCCAAACCGTCGCCGCATGTGGCCTGATTTCCGGAGAAACGCATCATGGGTATTCTAGAAGTCACAAACGTCAACAAGCGGTTCGGAGGCCTTCAAGCCCTCAGCAACGTCAATCTCGACATTCCCGCCGGCACCGTCCACGCGATCATCGGCCCCAACGGAGCAGGCAAGTCGACACTGCTCAACTGCCTCGTGGGCAAGCTGATCCCCGACACGGGCACGGTAATGTTCGACGGTCAGTCGGTGCTTGGCCGCAAGCCCTACGAGATCAACCAGATGGGGATCAGCCGCGTCTTCCAGACGCCGGAAATCTTCGGCGATCTCTCGGTCATGGAAAACATGCTGATCCCTTGCTTCGCCAAGCGCGACGGCGTGTTCCGGATGCATTCGATCGAATCCATCGCCAATGAGCACGAGATCGTCGAGCGCGCCGAGCACATGCTCGAGGAAGTGAACATGGCCGACAAGAAGGACATGATTGCATCCTCCATGTCACGCGGCGACAAGCGCCGTCTCGAAATGGCGATGTGCCTGGTACAGGAGCCGAAGCTTCTTCTCCTCGACGAACCGACCGCCGGCATGGCGCGCGCGGACACGAACAACACGATCGGCCTGCTGAAGGAAATCCACGAAAAGCGGGACATCACGATGGTGATCATCGAGCACGACATGCATGTCGTTTTCTCGCTGGCCAAGCGGATTACCGTGCTGGCGCAGGGGAGCCCGCTGGTCGAGGATCTGCCCGAGAACATCAAGGGCCATCCGAAAGTCAAAGAAGCCTATCTGGGAGAGGCCGCATGAGCCAGCTCGATCTCGACAAGGGCGCCGAGAAAACCGCACGCCCTGACTTCTCCAAATACGCCAACCATGCCGCGACCGCGCCAGCCTATTTCTCGGTCAATGACGTGCATGCCTATTATGGCGAGAGCTATATCGTGCAGGGCGTCTCCTTCATCGTGCATGAGGGCGAAATCCTGGCGCTTCTCGGCCGTAACGGCGCGGGCAAGACCTCTACGCTTCGCGCGCTCGCAAGAACGGGCTCGCCGGAAGTCACATATGGCGAGATCTGGCTTGATCACCAACCGCTACACAAGATGAGCTCCCACCAGGCGGCCCGCGCGGGCCTTGCACTGGTGCCTGAAGATCGCCGCATCATTCCGGGCTTGACCGTCGAGGAGAACCTGCAGCTGGCCCAGATCGCCAAACCGGTCGGCTGGTCCCTCGAGCGTATCTACCAGCTCTTCCCGCGCCTCGGAGAGCGCCGCACCCAGGAAGGCGTGACACTCTCCGGCGGCGAGCAGCAGATGCTGGCGATCGCACGCGCGCTGGCCCGCGACATCAAGGTTCTGCTCCTCGACGAACCCTATGAGGGCCTCGCGCCGGTGATCGTCGACGAGATCGAGAAGACGTTGAACGTGATCAAGCAGCAGGGCATCACGACAATCCTGGTCGAGCAGAACGCGGTGCGCGCCCTGCAGCTCGCCGACCGCGCGGTGATCCTCGATACGGGCGAAGTGGTGTTCGACGGCACGGCGCAGGAAGTGCTCGACAACGAGCAATTGCGCCACGACTACCTGGCAATCTGACCGCCACCCATATTCCTGCCGGAAGGCCCGCCTTGCGCGGGCCTTTTGCATTTTCGGCGTCGCAGTCGCCATGCGCCCGCTCGTCGTGCTACCCAGTTGCACCCAGCGCGCCTTGGTGCTTTTGTCGGCGGCAAAGGGAGGGACGCGCATGGTCCATATCGTTGGCTGGGGGCATACCCCTTTCGGCAAACTCGGCGACATGTCGCTGGAAGATCTCATCCGCGAGGCCGGACGCGAGGCGCTGGCGCATGCCGCCATCGCGGCGGAGGATATCGACGGGATCTGGCTCGGCCATTTCAACGGCGGCATGGTGGCTGACGGTTTTCCGTCGTCGCTGGCGTTGTCGATCGATCCGGCGCTGCGATTCTGCCCGGCGACCCGGCTGGAAAATGCATGCGCCTCCGGGTCGGCCGCTGTCTTCGCGGCGCGCAACGCCATTCTCGCCGGCGAAGCGCGGATCGCGCTGGTGATCGGCGTCGAGAAGATGACGCATCTGCCGACCTCCGAGGTCGCCACGGCGCTTGGCCATGCTTCCTACCAGAAGGAGGAAGCCGGCATGTCGTTTCCGCAGGTGTTCGCGGAGTTCGCGAAGGTCTACTACGCCCGCTATGGCGACGCGACAGAGGCGCTGGCGATGATCGCCTCGAAAAACCACACCAACGGCGCAAAGAATCCGCTCGCACAGCTGCGCAAGCCGCTCGATGTGGAATTCTGCGCGACCGAAAGCGAACGCAATCCGGTGATCGCGCCGCCGCTCAAGAAGACCGACTGTTCGCTCGTCTCCGACGGCGCCGCAGCGATCGTGCTGGTCGCCGACGATCTCGTACCGTCGATGCCTCGGGCCGTGAAGATGCGCGCCGCAGAGCAGGTCAACGACTTCCTGGCGATGTCGGCGCGCGATGTGCTCGCCTTCGAGGGACCGCGCGAGGCCATGCGGCGCGCGATGCGCGCGGCGGGGGTCGAATTGCAGGATCTCGACGTCGCGGAAGTGCATGATTGTTTCACCATCGCGGAACTGCTGATCTACGAAGCGATGGGGCTCGCGGAGCCTGGCAAGGGCATCGAGGCCCTGAAGAACGGCACGGTCTATCCCGGCGGCTCATTGCCCGTGAACCTGTCCGGCGGGCTGAAGGCGAAAGGCCACCCAGTCGGCGCGACCGGCGTATCGATGCATGTGTTGGTTTCGCGCCAGGTCACCGGTGATGCCGGCGAAATGCAGGCGCCGGGGGCGGAGACCGGCCTCGTCTTCAATATGGGCGGGTCGGGCGTCGCCAACTACTGTTCGATCCTCGAAGCGGTCCGGACCTGATGAAGCGCTGACCCGCGCGCCAGCGCCCCAGGCCGGCGCGCACCGCCGTCACGCCTGCCAGCCGACTCGAACCCGCGGAGCGGGAGAGAAATCGAAAGGCTGATAACTGAGGAAATGGCGCGCCCGAAAGGATTCGAACCTCTGACCCCCAGATTCGTAGTCTGGTGCTCTATCCAGCTGAGCTACGGGCGCGCAGTGCGATGGGATAAAGAGCCGGGTTCGGCGTCCCATCGCATCGAAGCGGCTTCGTAGTCCGTTGCGGATAGGATTTCAAGCCGTTTCGAGCGGAAAAATAACAGTTAGGCGGCGGCCGGCCTTTTTGCCGATCCCGTAGCTTATCACAAGGCGCCGGAAGCATCGCGGTCGCGGCTGCGACGGACGCGCTCCTGCTCCAGCGACACGGGCGCATCCGGGAGCCTGATTTCGAAATGGGCGCCGATACCGCGATCTTCACGCAGCTCCAGCGTGCCGCCATGAGCGCGGACAAGTTCCTGCGCTATCGCCAGTCCGAGACCGGTGCCGCCAGCCCGCGCCGAGCCCCTGAAGGCGGAGAACAGGTTCTCACGCGCCTTGGCCGGAAGGCCGGGGCCGGTGTCTTCGACGCCGATCAGCGCGGTCGTGCCCATGCGTGCCGCGGTGATCGACAAGCGCTTCACTGTCGCCGGATCGGTGTCGGCGCGCATCGCCTCGACGGAGTTGCGACACAAATTCATCATGACGCGAAACAGTTGTTCGCTGTCGGCATCGAGCTCGAAGTCCTCGGGAATGCTGACCGAGAATTCGATGCCGGAGGCGGGATCGATGCCAAGCAGCTCCTCGACATCGCCGACAATGGGCGCGAGCTTGACCCGACGCCGGCTCGGCGCGGCCTCCCCTGCCCGGCCATAGGAAAGCACGTTTTCAGAATAGGAGACCGCGCGATCGAGCGTGCGCACCAGCTTCGGCGCAAAGCGCTGTACGGCCGGATCGCTGACCGACGACAGCCGATCCGACATCAGTTGCGCGGAGGCCAGAATATTGCGCATGTCATGGTTGATCTTGGAGACGGCAAGGCCGAGATCCGCGAGCCTCTTGCGATTCTTCAGCGTCTCCTGCAACTGGCCCTGCATAGACGCCAGCTCACGTTCGGCGATGCCGAGTTCGTCGTTGCGGCCGGAAGGCACGATGATCGCATTGGGGTCTTCGGGCATCATCCTGAAGGTCAGCATGGCGCCGGTCATCCGCCGGATCGGGCGGATGGCGATCCGGTTGATCGCCAGGAAGACGAGGCTAGCGGTGATCAGCGAGATGATCAGCGAGAGGACGGCGACGTTTCGCGCATAGATCAACATGGCTGCGCGCAACGGCTGGTCTGGCAGGATCAGTTCGATCATGTTGTCGCTGTCGCCGATCGGGCCATAGGCGCGAATATAGCGGTCGCCGCCGAAGAGCAGCGTATCGAAGGTGTCGCGGATCGCGCTGACGGCGCTGAACTCGGCGACATTCACCTCGGAATGGATATCCGGCATCGTGTCGCTCAGCCGGATAAAGCGGGAGCGCTCGCCGAGCTTCAGAGCGATCGCCATCGCCCCGGTGGCCATCAGGACGTCGTCCTGCGCCTTCAGGGGCAGTTCGAGGTCGGCATCGGATGCGATGAGGACGCTGGCGGCGGCGGCCGTGTTCACCTTACCGGCAAGCCATGTCATCCGGAAATTGGCGACCGACGGGACGAAGATCAGCACTTCCGCGATCATGACGAACAGGATCGTCAGCAGCAGGATCTTAGCGGACAGTCGCCGGCCGGGCCGGAATTCGACCCGTTCGGGAGTTTGCGCTGGACCGGTCTTCGTCATGATCGGCGAAGTCTAGCCGAATGACCTTAAGAAAGCGATCAGCCGCCGCACTACCGGCTTGCGCGCGAGCGGCGCTGAGAAGGAGGTCGCCGCGCGTTTGGTCATTTCCGTCATCGTCGGATAGGGCGGGACAAAAGCGCGCAGATCCGAAACCTTCATCTTCTTGGCCACGGCCAGCGCAAAGATGTTGATCATCTCGCCGGCGCCGGCGCCGACAATGTCCGCGCCAAGAATGCGGCCCTTGCGATCGGTGATCAGCTTGACCATTCCGTCCGTCTTGCGCTCGGCCTGGGCGCGATCGTTTTCTGCATATGGCCAGCGCAGGACGCGAATGATGCGATGGCGCTTGCGGGCTGCATTTTCATCGAGGCCGACATGGGCGAGTTCGGGATCCGTGTAGGTTACCCAGGGGATGATGTCGCGATTCTCCTTGCCGGGAACGCGAAACAGGATCGACTGGACGACGAGCGCCCCATGATAGCCGGCGACATGGGTGAATTGCAGACCGCCGGCGACGTCGCCGATTGCGTAGATTTTCCGGTTCGATGTCAGCAGGGCGCGATTGACCTTGATGCCCTTTTTATCGTGCTTCACGCCGGCCTTGCCGAGGTCGAGCCGGTCCAGGTTGGGCTTGCGGCCGGTGGCGACGAGGATGTGCGAGCCCGTTACCTCGGCTTCGCCCCCCTCGGTCTCGTAGCGGACAATAAACCCGGAGCCTTCGCCGCGCGACACGCCGGCGACCTTGGCCTCTTCATGGATAGATATCCCCTCGCCGCGAAGCCGGTCGAGCACCAGGGCGGTCAGTTCCGGGTCATCCTTGCCGAGCGCCCTCTGGCCCTCGATCACCGCTACTTTCGAGCCTAGGCGGCGATGCGCCTGCGCCATCTCCATGCCTATGGGCCCGCCGCCGATGACAATCAGGTGGTCCGGCCTCTTTTCGTTTTCGAAGATCGTTTCGTTGGTGAAATAGGGAACCTCGCCGAGGCCGGGGATCGGCGGCACGAAGGGTGACGAGCCGGTCGCGATTACGAAGCGGCGCGGCTTGATGACAAAATCGCCCGCCGCAAGCGTCTCGCGATCGAGAAAGCGGCCGTATTCCTGGATCACGCGGACGCCCATCGCCGTGAACCGCTCGACGGAATCATTCGGTGCGATGGCCGCGATCACCGAGCGAACATGCTCGATGACGCCCGGAAAATCGACATTCGGCTCGACCGATTCAATGCCGAAGGTTTCGGCATGACGCATCGTGGCCGCCGTTTTGCCCGCGGCGAGCAGCGCTTTGGAGGGTACACAGCCATAGTTGAGGCAATCGCCCCCCATCTTGCCGCCTTCCACCAGAACGACCGGTACGCCGAAAGCAGCGGCGGCAGCGGCAACGGTCAGTCCGCCCGAACCACCGCCAATAACGCAGATATCGGGTTTCAACTCTTCAGGCATGGAAATCTCCAGTCGGGGCGGCCAATCGGTGACGAGAAACAGTCTTAAGCGCGCCCGGCGCGAAAACGTTTGATTACCGGCGGAATGGCAGCGACCACCGCCAGCGCGAGGAAGGCCAAGGTGATCTCGGTCGTCACAAGATCGGACACACCGACATCCTCGCCCGCCTCTTTGGCGGCAAGAAGGACGCTGTCGATACCCTGACCCAAATAGGCATAGGCAAAGGTGCCCGGAAGAATGCCGAGAAACGAGGCCGAAACATAGGTTCGCAGCGACACGTTGAACAAGGCCGGCGCGATATTCATCACGAAGAAGGGGAAAATCGGGGCTAGGCGCAAGACCAGGAGGTAGGAGAAGGCGTCTTCCTCAAAGCCGTCGGCAAGGCGCTTAACGCGGCCGCCGACACGTTCGCGCAGAAAATCACCAAAGGCGCTGCGCGCGGCCAGGAAAATCACCGTGGCGCCGGCTGTCGCCGCGAAAGCGACCACGACGCCGCCAACCAGCCAGCCGAAAAGAAAACCGGCGAAGATGGTCAGGATCGACGCGGCCGGAAAGGAAAAGGCGACCGCCAAAGCATAGGTGACGGCGAAGCCGATGACTGACAGGGCGTAGTTGGCTTCGACGAAGCCCATCAGCATTTCGCGACGTTCGGCGAGGAAGGAAAGCGAGAAAAAGCGCTGCCAGCCCATCGCATAGGCAAAGGCCAGCCCGGCGAGAATGACCGCGATCGGGACGAAACGCTTCCACGCACCGGGGCGGCCGGCTGGCGATTCAGTTTCTGCCATGTCTATCGTCTCGTCTGTCACGCTTAAGATCCTCTTACCCGGAAACGCGCCGACGGGCACATCCGAGACCCGCATTTGGCGCTCCTGACGGTAAAGAACAATTCACAAACCATTGATGCCGGAGAGCGTGATCCCGGGCGGTTTTCGGCTCACGGAGGCGTGATGGCGCGGAACGCCCACGAGACATCGCCTCGGGCATTGACTTAGCGCGCAGTTTGAAGGATAAGCCCGCAACGCTCGGGCGCGTCTCCGGCGGCGTATTGATGTTGCGCTTCGCCATGTGAGATCAGCTTCCCAACACGACAATTCAGACTAGGGCCGCCTTTACGGCGGAAAGTACGATGAAACGCACCTACCAGCCTTCCAAACTGGTCCGCAAGCGCCGCCATGGTTTCCGTTCGCGTATGGCGACGGTCGGTGGACGCAAAGTGCTCGCTGCACGCCGCGCCCGCGGTCGCAAGCGCCTTTCGGCCTGATCCCGCCTAAAGACGCGAAGATGCACGACCCGGCCCCGTATGCCGGCTCGGATGATATTCGCGCGCGCAAACCCTATGGCGTTTTGCGTAAACGCTCCGAATTTCTTGCAGTGCGCCGTGGAACGAAGGTCCGCGGCGCTTTTGTGCTTGTCGAGGCGGTCGAACGCGAGGACAAGAACGAACCGCGACTGGGCCTGACCGTTTCGAAGAAGAACGGCAACGCGGTCAAACGCAACCGGATCAAGCGGCGTCTGCGCGAAGCGGTGCGGCTGAGAGGCGCGGGTGACATGGCGGTTGGAAATGACTATGTGATCGTTTCAACGCCCAAGGCGCTCGACGCGCCTTTCCAGGACCTTTGCTCGGATGTCGCATCGGCATTCGCAAAGGCAAACAAGAAACTCCTCCGCCGCCCAGACGGCGCGCAAGACGACCGGAAATCGCACGATGGAAAATAACCGCAACCTGTTCATCACGATCATCCTCTCGGTGGTGATCCTGGCGGCATGGCAGATTTTCTACATCGGTCCGAAGATCGAGGCCGAAAAGCAGGCGCAACTGGAAATCCAGGCGCAGCAGGAAACGACGACCGAACCGTCGGCGACGACCTCGGAAAACACATCGCTGCCGCAGGCCACCGCAGGCAGCGGTGCGGTCGCGCCGAGCGAGGCGGCAAGCAGCGAAGCCCAGCCGGAAGCGGGCCGTGTCGCCATCGATACTCCGACCCTTACGGGTTCGATCAATCTGCGCGGTGCACGCTTCGACGATCTGAAGCTCAAGGACTATCGCGTCACGATCGCCAAGGATTCCGACATCGTCACCCTGCTCAAGCCGTCCAGCGACGTCGACGGCTATATCGGCGAATTCGGTTATCTCGGCGTTGACGGCGCACCGGCGTCCGACGCGGTCTGGCAGGCGCCCGAAGGGGCGACGCTCACGCCGTCCTCGCCTGTCGAACTGACCTATACCGCACCCAATGGCATCGTCTTCACGCGGACTATTTCGATCGACGACAACTACATGTTCCAGATCGATGATGCAGTGACGAACAATTCCGGCGGAGCTGTTGCGCTGCAGGAATATGGCCGCGTCACACGCTATTCCAAGCCCGCCAAGCCGCCGATCTATGTGTTGCATGAAGGCCTGATCGGCGTGACCGGTGAAGACGGGCTGACCGAGATCAAATACAACAAGATCGAGGACGACGGCACGGTCGCGGTTGGCAAGTCGACCGATGGCTGGCTTGGCATCACCGACAAGTACTGGGCGACCGCGATGGTCCCGACCGGGGGAGAAACCTTTCAGCCGCGCTATTCGTATTTCTCCGAGGGCCGCCCGCGCTACCAGTCTGATTTCCTTAAAGACCCGGTGACGATCAATGCGGGCGAGACCGTCCAGTTCGACAATCTGTTTTTTGCCGGGGCCAAGATTTCGAGCCTGCTCGATGCCTACAAGGAAACCTATGACATCCGCTTGTTCGAGAAGCTGATCGACTGGGGCTGGTTCTTCTTCATCACCCGGCCGATGTTCCACCTCATCGACTTCCTCTACAATTTCTTCGGCAATTTCGGCGTGGCGATCCTGGTCACCACCGTTATCGTCAAGGCCGTCTTCTTCCCGCTCGCGAACATGTCCTATGCCTCGATGGCCCGCATGAAAGTCATGCAGCCAAAGATGCAGGAGCTGAAGGAGAAGTACGGCGACGACCGCGAGAAGATGCAGAAGGCGATGATGGAGCTCTACAAGACGGAGAAAATCAATCCCGTCGCCGGCTGCTGGCCAATGCTCATCCAGATTCCGGTCTTCTTCGCCCTCTATAAGGTGATTTATATCACCATCGAGATGCGCCACGCGCCGTTCTTCGGCTGGATCCAGGATCTTTCCGCACCGGATCCGACACATGTCTTCAACCTGTTCGGCCTGCTGCCCTACGACCCGTCGGCGATCCCCGTCATCGGAACATTCCTTGCCATCGGGGTTTGGCCGCTGCTCATGGGCATCACCATGTTCCTCCAGATGCGGATGAACCCGGCGCCGCCGGACCCGACACAGGCGATGATCTTCAACTGGATGCCGCTCGTTTTCATGTTCATGCTGGCCAGCTTCCCGGCGGGCCTCGTGATCTACTGGGCGTGGAACAATACCCTATCGATCATTCAGCAAGGCGTGATCATGAAGAAGAATGGCGCCAAGATCGAGCTGTGGGACAATCTGCGAGGGTTGTTCGGCCGAAAGAAAAAGGCCGACGCGACCGAATAGCGCCAGATGCCTTGAACACCGAAAAAGCGGGCCGCCAGGTCCGCTTTTTTGTTATCCGGCGTTCGGTCGAGCGGCAGCGCTCCGTATCTTGCTGAAACTCTTTTGTGACTTGCCTCGTCTTCTCGGTCGGAAGCTGACAACAGAGGAGGTACTTCCAATGAGCAGACAGATCGCCAAAGCACTGTTTCTATCGACTGCGCTGGCTTTTGCCGGTGCATCGACAACCGCGCTCGTGCCCACGACAGCAATCGCACAGGAAACCCCGATGGTTGGCGGTGCGCCGATGTACGCATCCAAGAATATCATCGAGAACGCGGTCAATTCGGCCGATCACACGACGCTGGTCGCTGCGGTGAAAGCCGCCGGGCTGGTCGAGACCCTCTCGGGCGAAGGCCCGTTCACGGTATTCGCTCCGACCAACGCAGCCTTTGAAAAACTGCCGGCTGGCACGGTCGAAACCCTTCTCAAGCCGGAGAACAAGGACCAATTGACCAAGATTCTGACCTGCCACGTCGTCGCGGCGAATGCGATGTCGGATGCTATCATGGGCATGATCGCCGACGACAATGGCGAGCACCCGGTCCAGACTGTTGGCGGTTGCGTCTTCACCGCGAAGATGGACGGCGACAACATCGTCATCGTCGATGGCCAGGGCAACGAGGCTACCGTCACGATTCCGGACGTCGAACAATCGAACGGCGTCATTCACGTCATCGACACCGTACTTTTGCCAGCCGCGGACGAGGGCATGAAGTCTGAAAACGCGATGGACGAAAGCTCGACCGGCGACGGCAAGATGATGAATGATACCGCAATGGCGGACGAAGATACGGTGATGGTTGGCGGCGCACCCATGTATCCGTCCAAGACCATTGTCGAGAACGCGGTGAACTCCAAGGACCACACAACGCTGGTCGCCGCGGTGAAAGCCGCCGGGCTTGTCGAGACCCTCTCGGGCGAAGGCCCGTTTACGGTCTTCGCACCGACCAATGCGGCCTTTGAAAAACTGCCGGCCGGCACGGTCGAGACGCTGCTGAAGCCGGAGAACAAGGATCAACTGACGAAGATCCTGACGGCCCATGTGGTGGCCGGCGATCTGTCGGCGGATGAGTTGCGGCGTCTCGCCCGCAAGCATGGCGGCCGTTACAATTTCAACGCAGTCAGCGGTGACGCACTGACCGCGGTCGTGAAGGGGCGCAGCCTCTACATTTTCGACGAAGCAGGCGGTGCGGGCAAAGTCACGATATCCGACGTCAACCAGTCGAACGGCGTGATTCATGTCGTCGACGATGTCCTGCTGCCGAAGTGAGACGCGATACTGTCAAACCAACGCCATGACCACCGGCTCCCCTCAGGGGAGCCGGTTTTTCATTGCGGGTTTCTGAACAATAGCGTTTCCCGCTTTCATCGTGAAACAGAACACGGTAATTGCGCGGGATGACCCGTGAGCCCCCGATCCAGGACAATACCGAGAGCCTGACTGCCTTTCCGCTGCAATGGGATTTCATCCGCGGCGTGCCCGCCATGAAGTTCCTGCCGCCGGAAGGGCCGCCCGAGGTCGCTTTTGCCGGACGGTCCAATGTCGGTAAATCGTCGCTGATCAACGCAGTCGTCGCCAAGAAGGGCCTGGCACGCACCTCGAACACGCCAGGTCGCACGCAGGAGCTCAATTTCTTCGTGCCGAGCGGTTATGCGGGGTCGGCCGACGACCTGCCGCCCCTCGCCATTGTCGACATGCCGGGCTACGGCTTCGCCCAGGCACCCAAGGCCACCGTCGACAACTGGACGAAGCTGGTCTTCACATATCTCAGGGGACGCGTGACGCTGAAGCGGGTCTATCTGCTGATCGACGCGCGCCATGGCGTCAAGAAGAACGACGAGGAGGTCATGGACCTGCTCGACAAGGCGGCTGTCTCCTATCAGGTGGTGCTGACCAAGATCGACAAGATCAAGGAGGCAGGCGTGCCGCGCGTGCTTGCCGAAACGGCTGATCGCGTCAAAAAAAGACCGGCAGCCTTTCCTGAAGTGCTTACGACCTCGTCGGAAAAGAATGCCGGTATAGAGGAATTGCGGGCGGCAATGATTGTCGCCGCCCAATCCTAGAAATCGTCAGGCGGTTTCGCCCGGCTTGAAGGCCAGCGCCACGCCGTTGATGCAGTGACGCTTGCCGGTCGGCTGGGGGCCGTCATTGAAGACATGGCCGAGATGGCCGCCGCAGCGGCTGCAATGTTCTTCCTTGCGCGGATAGATCAGCTTGAAATCGGTTTTGTAGCCGACGGCATCCGGCAGAGGTTCATAGAAACTCGGCCAGCCAGTGCCGCTGTCGAATTTGGCTTCGGACGAAAAGAGCGGCAGATCGCATGCGGCGCAATGGAAAATGCCTTCGCGCTTCTCGTCATTGAGCGGGCTGGTGAAGGCACGTTCCGTCGCTTCCTTGCGCATGACGGCGAACTGTTCTTCCGTCAGAATCTTGCGCCATTCCTCTTCGCTTTTCATAATCTCGAACTCACCTTCCGAACTGTCTGCCAGAGCATAGACCGATGCGCCGCCAAGAAAAGCCGTCGCGGCGCCAAGGCCCATAAATGTACGTCGTTTCATAGCGGGTTCCTCCTTGGCTTTCCCGTGATATATGCAGGGGAGGCGTAGTTCGCACATCACGGTTCGAAACAATTTCGTGAAGACCCGGCGCCAGCTGAGAGAATTGCTGGCGCCGGTGGACCTTCCGACGGAGTTACGAAGCCGGAAGGAGAACGTGGTCGATGACGTGGATCACGCCGTTCGACTGCTTGACGTCGGCAATGGTCACCTTGGCCTCGTTACCCTGACCGTCCTCGATGACGATGTTGTCGCCATCCATCTTGGCCGTGAACGTGCAGCCGCCGACGGTCTTGACCGGATGCGCGCCGCCATCGTCGGAAATCATGCCCATGATCGCGTCCGACATGGCGTCGGCTGCGACGACATGGCAGGTCAGGATCTTGGTCAGCTGATCCTTGTTCTCAGGCTTGAGCAGGGTTTCCACGGTGCCGTCAGGCAATGCGGCAAATGCCTCATTGGTCGGCGCGAAAACGGTGAACGGGCCTTCCCCGGACAGCGTGTCGACCAGTCCGGCCGCCTTAACAGCGGCAACCAGCGTCGTGTGGTCCTTGGAGTTCACGGCATTTTCAACGATGTTCTTCGATTCATACATCGGCGCGCCGCCAACCATCGGGTTCTCGGCAAGAGCCGGTGCGGAAGCCGCGATGGTCAGGGCGGTCGAGACAGCAATCGTGCGAATAAGATTTCTCATGTCTAACTCCTTTTTTTCTCACGCCGGTGTGGCGTGGATAACCAAGGAGACGAGACGGGGCGAAAAAGAGTTTCAGCCGAGGTCAGATTTTTCTCAGATGGCCCGCCGCGATGATCGGGCCGGTCGGCTTGCCTTCGGGCGCTCCACCCGCGGGCTCCAGCGTGACGGCCAGCGTCAGGGCGTCGTCCGGCAGGCGTGCGATGTCGGATGGGAGCACTGTGCTGGTTGTCCCCTCAGGCGTCACCAGTCCAAGCGAGATCGGGTCGCGGTCGGCAACGATAACCCATAGTTCGTGCGAGCGCCCGGACGGCGGCTCCACACCGCCTGTACGGGTAATGCGGATGTTTCCGTCCGGCGCCTTCACCGCGAGGAAGGTCGCGTCGGAATCCTCGGCGGCCAGCGACGCAACAACGTCCTCGCGCGCCACGCCGGTCCCGATGTCCCTCATCACGAGTGTCCCGGCGAGGATCGCGACCATGGCGAACGAGGCGACCGCCAGGCCGCGCCAGAAGACAAGGCTGGTCCACAGCCCCGCATTGGCTTTCTTGTGCACAGGATCAACCGCAAAGAGCCGATCCTCTATCTTGCCGAATGTATCTGACGGGGGACGTTCCTCGCCAAAAGCCTCGTTCATGCCCGAAAGACGTTCCTCCCAAGCCGCCACGAGCATGGCGAAGGCGCGTTCTTCCTCGATACGCCGCGCAATCCGCGTGCGTTCCGCGTCCGGCAGGACGCCAAGAACATATTCGGCCGCGACAATATCGTCGTCGCGCTCGCCACCTTCATGTTCGTTTACGTCCGTCATGCCTCGAGGCACTCTCTAAGCTTGATCAGGCTACGTCGCAGCCAGGTTCTCATCGTGTTGAGCGGAACCGAATGCCGTTCCGCCAGTTCCTGGTACGAATAGCCGTCCAGATAGGCGGCGCGTACCGAATTTGCCTTTGCCTCTTCCAGCTGCTCTATGCAGCCGTCGAGGCGCGAGCGTTCCGAAGACGCAATCGCCTCGGATTCGGGCGATCGGCCCGGATCGGCGATATCGGCATGTTTGTCGATGTCGCTATGACCTGAGCGGCGGGCGCGAAGGCGATCTATGGCATGGTTGCGGGCGATGGCGACAAGCCACCCCATAGGGCTCGTTCCGCCTCCGGCGAACCGGTCCGCCCGATTCCAGATCTTCACATAAATGTCCTGCAACGCATCTTCGGCTTCCGTCCTGTCCCTCAATATACGAAGGGCGACGGCGAAAAGTTTCGAAGAAGATGCGTTATAGAGGCGTCGGAAGGCTGCGCGGTCATTCAAGGCCGTGCGTGCAATCAGGTCGGCGATGTCAGCAGCGTCGTCGATCACGCCTTCTCCCAAAATCAAAGGGCACAATTGCCCTCTCTAATGCAAAGAGATAGACGAAACCAAACGATTTCAAGTTACTGCCGGACTATGGATTTCATGAGCGACGAAAACGAAACCCAATCCCCACAGAGCGAAGCCCACATTCTCGCACGGGCGCTGCCGTATATGCAGCGCTACGAAGACAAGACGGTAGTGGTGAAATATGGCGGCAACGCCATGGGCGACGCCTCTCTCGGGCAGGCTTTCGCGCAGGATATCGCGCTGTTGAAGCAGTCGGGAGTCAATCCGGTCGTCATTCATGGCGGTGGCCCGCAGATCGGCGCGATGCTCAAGAAGATGGGCATCGAATCGAAATTCGAGGGCGGGTTGCGGGTGACGGACCGCGCCACGGTCGAGATCGTCGAGATGGTGCTTGCCGGCTCGATCAACAAGGAAATCGTCGCGATGATCAACGCGGCGGGAGAATGGGCGATCGGCCTGTGCGGCAAGGACGGCAACATGGTGTTCGCCGAAAAAGCCCGCAAGACGATGACCGACCCGGACAGCAATATCGAGCGCATCCTCGATCTGGGCTTCGTCGGCGAACCGGTCGAGGTGGACCGCACCCTTCTCGATCTGCTGGCGCGATCGGAGATGATCCCGGTGATCGCGCCGGTCGCGCCGGGACGTGATGGCCACACCTACAACATCAATGCAGACACATTCGCCGGCGCGATCGCGGGCTCGCTGGCGGCGTCACGCCTGCTCTTCCTCACTGACGTACCCGGCGTGCTCGACAAGAATGGCGAGCTGATCAAGCAGCTGACGATCTCCGAGGCCAAGGCGCTGATCAAGGACGGCACGATCTCCGGCGGCATGATCCCGAAGGTCGAGACCTGCATCGAGGCGCTGCAACGCGGCGTCAAGGGCGTCGTGATCGTCAACGGCAAGGTTGCCCATGCCGTGCTTCTGGAGCTCTTCACCGAGCACGGCGCCGGCACCCTGATCGTCCACGACAAGGCTTAAGCGGACCGATCACTCCACGGCGGGCTGAGGCGCTGCCTGCTGCCCGCCCTGTTTCGCGGCCTCCGGACGCGGGAGCAGCCTCACCATGACCGCGATGAGAACGAAGCCGACGGTGTTGAAGTAGAGCGCGCGCACCAGCCCTTCGCCATAGGCCGCATGGGTCGGCAGGCCGGATTGCATACCGAGGGCGAGTTTCGAGAAGAAAAGCTGCCCCATCAAGGCGACGCCCAGCGCGCCGCCCACCTGCTGGAACGATTGCAGGGCGCCGGATCCCGATCCGGCATCGCGCGGCGGCACATTCGACAGGACGGTCTGGAACATCGGCGCTATCGCAACGCCAAGCCCCAGGCCACCGGCAAGCAGGGGCACAGCGAACACCAGACGGTTGAGCGGGGGCTCGACGCCTGCGACCACGAAATGGAGCCAGACCATGGCGCCTGCGAGGAACAATGCGCCGGCTGTGATGCGGCGGCGCGGCCAGCGCATGCCGAGACGGCCAGAAACCAGCGACGCGCAGAGAACCCCAATCGAAAATGGCATGGTGGTGAGGCCAGACTGCAAGGGCGTCAAGCCGTTACCATTCTGGAGGTAGAGCGCGAGGACGAGGAAAAAGCCCGGGATCCCGGCGAAGAGGATCGTCGTCATGGCAGTCCCGATCAGGAAGTTGCGGTTGGCCAGCAACGCGAAGGGCAACAGTTGCGGTCCTCCGAGGCCCTGCTGACGGCGCTGCCAGAACACGAAGATAGCTGCAGCCGGAAGCGACGCCGCCATCATGACGAATGTCCAGACCGGCCAGCCGAGTTCACGTCCCTCGATCAGCGGGAAGATCAGCAGCATGACGGTGATACTCGCGAGCAGGATCCCGAGACAATCATTTTTCATTTCGGTCAAGCCCGGCATGCGGGGGATGAAGCGCAGCGCCCCTGCCACCGCGATGGCGCCGACGGGAATGTTGACCAGAAAGATCGGGCGCCATTCCAGACCCCAGATGTCCAGGTCGATCAGGAAACCTCCAAGAACCGGACCGGTTACCGAGGCGAGGCCTGCGGTCAGGCCGAACAGCGAAAAGGCCATTGCGCGCTCGCGCGGGGGAAACAGGACTTGCGCGATGGCGAGCGTCTGCGGCACCATCATCGCGCCGCCAACCCCCTGCAGGAGGCGTGCTGAAATCAGGAACGGCATGGACGTCGCAAGGCCGCAAAAGAGCGATCCGAGCGTGAAGACGCCGACACCCGCCATGAACATGCGAGGACGACCGATGATGTCTCCGAGACGGCCCAGCGGCAAAAGTCCGAGGGCGAAGACAAGGATATAGGCCGCGACAACCCATTCGATCTGGCTGCTCGTCGCATTGAAGGCCTTCTGCAGGCTCGGCATGGCGACGTTGACGATCGTCACGTCGATCAGGTTCATGAATTGCGCCATCAGAAGGACGAACATCGCGATCCAGCGATCGGGGCGCAGGTCTTCGGGCTGTGAAACCTGATCGGTCATGGTCATCTGCTTTCAAAAGAAACACTTGGCCCGGACCGCCGCGCGACGGCGGTCCGTCTGAGAATATCCGTGGGCCGGGTCCGGCCTCGCGACTCGACAATCTAGTATCAGAAAACCGTCAGCCAAGAACCAGCACCAGAATGCCCGTGACAATCAGCACGCAGCCGGCGATCTCCAGCCGATTGATATGCTCGCGGAAAATGAAGACGCTCGTCGAAAAGGCGAAGATCATCTCGATCTGTGCGAGCGCCTTGACGACCGCCGCCTGCTGCAGGGTCATGGCGGCGAACCAACCGAAGGACGCCGTCGCGCCCACCAGTCCGACAAGTGCCGAAATCTTCCATGCGGCGCGGATACGTACCAGCCCCTCGCGGTCGCGCCAGGCCATCCAGGCCAGCATGACCACCGTCTGTAGCGCGATCGCCCAGAGAAGCGTCGTCGCCGCCTGCACCGCGAAATTGGGATAGCCGAGCGACAGCGACGCCGCCCGATAGGAGACGGCAGAGACGCCGAACAATGTGCCCGATAGCAGGCCGATCCCGGCGGTGCGGGTAAAGACCGACGTCACCAGCGCAGCCGGCGAGAAGGCGCTGCGCGCGACCGAAATCAGCATCACGCCGAAGACGGATATGGCGATCGCGATCAGCGTCAACGGACCGACCGTCTCGCCCAGAAAGATCAGACCGAACAACGCCGCCTGCGCCGGTTCCGTGCGCGAATAGGCGGTGCCTACCGTGAAATTGCGGAAGGAAAAGAGGTGAAGCAAAAGGAAGGTCGCGGCTATCTGTCCGAGCGCTCCCAGGCTGACCCATGCGAGGAAAACCGGCGACGGTGCGGGTATCGGCGCGCCGGAATAGGCCGTCATGCCGAAGAGATAAAGCGCCGCGAAAGGCAAACCGAAACCGAAACGCACGAAGGTTGCGCCAGTGGTGCCCATATGAGCTTTCAGATGCCGCTGCAGCGATGAACGGATGTTCTGCAGAAAGGCCGCAGCAATGGTGATGACGATCCAGAGTTCCATGCGATATCCCCCTTGGGGCTCGCCCGCCACGGCGGCGGACATTTTCCGGTCCATCGCGCCACGGCGCAGCAGTTATACGGGATGTTCAAAATCGGCCGGCGAACCGCGGCCTCTCGCACAGTCTCAGGAATGCCGGCTCAGTCTGGCACCGGAAAATGCACCGAAGAATCGTGCCGGCAGGCGCTTGTGATCCTGCAGGATGACGGCATCGAATGCACAGCTTTCGGTGATTGCGAACATGATCACCGGGATTTAACACCGATTTTGCGAATGCGCCAATCCTCTCGCGGGCGCCGCAACAAAGTGCAATGACTTCGGGGGCAATTCGTGCTTTAGCGAAGGCATGACCAGTAGCGCCATCGCCGCCGATTTCACCCATGTCAGGGAGTGGGTGTTCGACCTCGACAACACGCTCTATCCGCATCACTCGAACCTGTTCGCGCAGATCGACGTGAAGATGACGGCCTATGTCTCGGAACTGCTGCAATTGCCGAGTGACGAAGCTCGGAAAGTGCAGAAGGATTTCTATCAGCGTTACGGAACGACGCTTCAGGGCCTGATGGCAAACCATGATGTCGACCCGGATGATTTCCTCGAGAAGGTTCACGATATCGACTATTCGTGGATCGACCCGGATCCGCGTCTCGGGGACGCGATCAAGGCGCTGCCGGGCCGCAAGTTTATCTTCACCAATGGCGATCGCGGCCACGCCGAACGCGCGGCGCGTCAGCTCGGCGTGCTCGACCATTTTGACGATATCTTCGATGTCGTGGCGGCAGACCTGGTGCCGAAGCCGGCGGCGGAGACCTATGACAAGTTTCGGGCGCTGCACCGAGTCGACTGCAAACGCGCGGCGATGTTCGAGGATCTGGCCCGTAACCTGACCATTCCGAAGTCGCTCGGCATGCGCACGGTCCTGATCGTACCCAACAATTTCAAACCGACTTTCTCGGAGATCTGGGAGCAGGACGGAGCTGACGATCACATCGATCACGTCACCGACGACCTCGCCGGGTTTCTCAACAGCGTCACCGGAAAGCCCGCTTGACGATACGTTTCACGTCGCTGGAAGAGCGGATCGATCACGCGGCACACCGCGTGCTCGACCGTTTACCGGCGTCAGGGATATCGGGATCCCTGATCGAATTCATCGTTTTTGGCCTGAAACAGGCCTGGGCCTGCCTGTTCGGCGGCATCATGCTGTTTCTGATCATGGCAACCCGGGTCGCATGGCCCGACGATGCATGGCTTGCCCGCTATGATTTCGTATTCCTCTGCGCGCTGGCCGTGCAGATCGCGATGCTCGCCTTCAAGCTGGAAACGGTTGGCGAAGCGAAGGCAATCTTCCTGTTTCACCTCGTCGGAACCGGGATGGAATTGTTCAAGACAGCCGCCGGCTCCTGGGTCTATCCCGAAGAGGCCTTTTTCAGGATCGGCGGCGTGCCGCTTTTCTCGGGTTTCATGTACGCGTCCGTGGGCTCGTATCTGGCCCGTGTCAGCCGCATCTTCGACTTTCGTTTTTCGGGATATCCGCCGTTCTGGACCACGGTCGTCATCGCTGTCGCGATCTACATCAATTTCTTCAGCCATCATTACATCGTCGACCTGCGCTACGGGATCTTCGCGGTCACCGCGGTGCTGTTCGCGCGCACATGGGTTCATTATCGCGTTTTCCGCTTCCGCCACAGGATGCCTCTCCTTCTCGGCTGGTTCCTCGTGACGCTGTTCATATGGTTCGCCGAGAACATCGCCACATGGTCACATGCCTGGCTCTATCCCGCACAGCAGGGCGGCTGGACGCCGGTATCGACCGCCAAGATCGGCTCGTGGTATTTGCTGATGATCATCTCTTTCGTACTCGTAACACTCGTCCATCGGCCGAAAGCGATGGCTAGCGAAAGCACAAGATGATTTGACTCCCGGCCCGTTTGGCCACACGCTTATTGCTTGTCGACAGGGCTCTGGGGAGGGTTGGACATGAAGTCATTGATCGGGAAGGCCATTATCGCGGCCGTCGCGCTCGTGTGTACGGCGGCGCTCGCCAAGAACGCCCATGCCGCCTGTGCGGCCGCGGAAGGCAGCGGCACCGGTTACAACACCGCCCATGCGAGCCAGCTGGCGCAGTTCGACGCCATGCGCAAGATGCCCGGTGCGGCAGTCCGACAGGCACAATATTCCCAGCCCGCCTGCTATTATCTCGACAATCAGAACGCCGCGGTCGATCTCGTGCGCTGCACGGTGACGGCGTCGTGGTGCACGACACCGCCGCTGCCGCAGCCGCCGGGGACGACGGTCGGCTTGCCGCAGCCGACACTCCCCCCAAACAGCGGCGGGCGGGCCTGCAGCCAGTTGCAGGCAAGTGCGACAGCTCCATCGCTGTCGCAAGCGCGCACCACCGTCTACCGCTCGATGCGGCGGGCATTGTCATCCCGCGGCACGCCAGCGGGCGCACCGGGCGTGATCGTGCGTGAGCCGGCCTGTCTCTATCAGGAAAACCGGAACGCCCGCGTCGACCTCGTCACCTGCAAGATGACGGCTGTAGCCTGCCGCTGACCGGAAACAATTCCCCTAGGAAAACTTACGGATTCGTAATTTGATTACAGATGTTTAACTAACACATTCCATAAATTACATATATTGAGAGACATCACTCAATGAAGGGGAAATCCTATGTCTCTCACCCGCATGGCCGTCCTGGCCGCAATGACCGCAACTCTGATGTCAACCGCCGCTCGCGCGGAGACGTTCACCGAGCACTTCATGTCCAATTGGGATCTTGATTCCAACGGCGCCGTGACACTGGAGGAAGTTCGCGAACGCCGGGACAGCGTCTTCTCGGCCTTCGACGCCAACGAGGATGGTTATCTCGATGCCGAAGAACGCGGCGCGATGTCGGAAATGCGCGACACCGAGCATGCATCCATGGCCGAAGAAGGCATTGAGCGGCCGCGCGGAATGGGTCACGGCCAAGGTAATGGAATGGGAGCCGGCATGGGTCGCGGAATGCAAGGTCATGGCAATGGCCAGGGCATGCAAGGCCGCGGCATGGGCGGACAGGGGAATGGCGGGCAGTTCCGCATGAACGCGGAAGCCGGCATGCATGACGGACGGATGCTCGATACAAACGGCGACGGCAAGATCGGCCACGATGAATTCGTCGACATGTCGGAGCGCTGGCTTGCCCGGCTCGACGTCAATGGCGACGGTCAGATCTCCGAACAGGATTTCCGATAAGCTTCACTGATATGCCGCGCGATCAATAGACGCGCGGCGCCCTTCTGGCCCTCTCGGCGAGTTGCGCCAGACTTTCCCGGCCCGGGGCGTTCTGTCCCGGCTTCCCGGCACCGTAGCCCGACGACAAGAGATATTCCTCGAAACTCTTCGGCCGCTTGTCGGCATGCGCCACCGGCCGGTCCTTTTCCTGCTGGCGGATGATCACATCGTCCAGGCTCACCTGTCCCGCAAAACTGCCCATCTTCGCTCTCCATCGAATCGCCATGAATCGATAATGCGCGAATGTGACGGCAGGTTCCGTACGTCAAATGCCGTAGAAGTTCTGCACAAGTTCCCACGCTTCTTCGCCGCTATCGACCGGATCGATCAGCGCCGCGTCGCCCGGCGAGATCGTGCCCTGCTCGGCGAGGAATTCGAGATCGATCGCCTTCGACCAGAAATCCTTGCCGAACAGCAAAACCGGCACCCGCTCCATGCGGCCAGTCTGGATCAGGGTCAGCGATTCGAACAATTCGTCCATCGTGCCGAAGCCGCCCGGGAAGACGGCGATGACGCGGGCGCGCATAAGGAAGTGCATTTTGCGGATCGCGAAATAATGGAAATTGAAGCATAGTTCGGGGGTTACATATTCATTCGGTGCCTGCTCATGCGGCAGGACAATATTGAGGCCGATCGATTTGGCGCCGACATCGGCCGCGCCGCGGTTGCCTGCCTCCATGACGCCCGGCCCGCCGCCGGTCACGACGACAAATTCCTCGCCGCCGGTCGCCTTGGAGTGCTGCGCGCAGAGCCGCGCGAAGGCGCGGGCCTCGTCATAATAGCGCGCATTCTCCTCGAGATTGCGGCGCTGGGTTTCGTTCTTGGCCGCCCAGGCTATGCCACCCGGCTCGGGAATGCGAGCGCCGCCGAAGAGCACCGCGGTCGATTTGATGCCGTGTTCCTGAAGCATGAGTTCAGGCTTCAGGAGTTCGAGCTGCAGGCGGACCGGCCGCAACTCCTCCCGGCACATGAAATCCGTGTCGTCATAGGCGAGGCGATAGGCCGGGGCTCGCGTCTGCGGCGTGCCGGGCACGGCCCTTGCGCGGTTCCTGTCCTGGCCGGACGGGATCAGCGGATCCCAGACGTCACGATTTCTTTTTGCGTTCATTCAACTTCCCCAGTGTTCTCGTCCCGTTTATTGGGCGCAACGAATGGCCGCGATCCTCCAGCGACATTGCGCCGTCGCACCTCCGCATTGACCACCGCCGCAGCATTCGCGTAGGTACCCGGCGTTATTTACGGCGCTCGCCGCGTCATTCTACCCGCCGACAAGGAAACAATTCATGACCGCCCACGATCTCGCGACGCTGGAAACCACCATTGAGTCCGCCTTCGAGGCACGCGACGGCATTTCGACCGACACGCGCGGAGAAATCCGCGACGCCGTGGAGGAGTCGCTTAACCTGCTGGACAGCGGCAAGGCGCGTGTCGCCGAGCGTCAGGCCGACGGGACATGGAAGGTCAACCAGTGGCTGAAGAAGGCCGTGCTCTTGTCTTTCCGTCTCAATCCGATGGAAGTGATCTCCGGCGGACCGGGAAACAGCGGCTGGTGGGACAAGGTTCCGTCCAAGTTCGACGGCTGGAATGCGCAACATTTCGAGAATGCGGGCTTCCGCGCCGTGCCGAATTGCATCGTGCGCCGTTCGGCTTTTGTCGCCAAGGGTGTCGTGCTGATGCCGTCCTTCGTCAATCTCGGCGCCTATGTCGACGAGGGAACGATGGTCGACACATGGGCGACCGTGGGCTCCTGCGCCCAGATCGGCAAGGGTGTGCATCTGTCCGGCGGCGTCGGCATCGGCGGCGTGCTGGAGCCGATGCAGGCCGGCCCGACCATCATCGAGGACAACTGCTTTATCGGCGCGCGTTCGGAGGTGGTCGAGGGTTGTATCGTGCGCGAGGGTTCCGTGCTCGGTATGGGCGTTTATATCGGCAAGTCGACCAAGATCGTGGACCGCGCCACCGGCGAGATCAGCTACGGCGAAATTCCGCCCTACTCCGTCGTCGTTGCCGGCACCCTTCCGGCAGCCAAGCCGATGGGCAATGGCGCAACCGGACCTGGCCTCTACTGTGCCGTGATTGTCAAGCGCGTCGACGAGAAGACCCGCTCCAAGACCGGCATCAACGAATTGCTGCGCGACTGAGCGCATGACCGGCGCGCCGGATCATCCGCTGACGGTTCGTTGGGTCTTGTTCGGCTTTCGCGGCCGTATCGGGCGCAAGAGCTTCTGGCTGGCGGCTTTGCTGATGATCCTCATCCAGGCCGCGACCATCGCACAGGTCGTTTCCATTCCGGAAGAGAGCCCCGCCTTCGTGCTTTGGGGCTTCGTCATCCTTGCGGTCTGGATCGCGTCGGCCTGGGCCGCATTCGCGTTGGCATTCAAACGTCTGCACGATATCGGCCTGCCCGGAATTCTCGCCTTCGGCCTGTTGATCCCGGCGGTTTCGATCATCGCTTTTCTGCTGTTGGCTTTCCTGCCGGGAAGCCCGGATACCAACAGGCATGGCCCGCCGCCCTTTCCGCGCGCCTGATCACCATCCGTTAAAGCAAAACGTGTAAGATGCGTGCATGGCTTATCGGACGCTCGACAAGGACCGGATCGCCGCGACCGCCGCCCTGCTGGAACGGCGGATCGGCGAGCGCTTTCCCGATTCGAGCCTGCGCAAGGTTGCGAAGGAGGTCGTGGAGCTTGCCGGAGATATCGGCCGGCAGACAGCCGATCTCGAGAAGCCTATCCTTTGGCTGCGCGGCCTGACCATCCTCACGATTGTCGCCGCAGCATCGATTTTCGCGCTGGTCGGCACGGTGCTTTCCTTCGACCGGATCTCGACGGGCGCCTTCGATTTCGTACAAGGGCTGGAAGCCTTTCTGAACACTGCAGTGTTCGCCGGCGTCGGCTTCTGGACGCTCGTCACGCTCGAGGAGCGGTTCAAGCGCAAGCGGGCATTGGACGGCTTGCATGCGCTGCGCTCAGTGATCCACATCATCGACATGCACCAGCTGACCAAGGATCCTGCTGTCCTCCTGCAGGGCTTCATACCCACGCCGAGTTCGCCGGCACGCCGTCTCTCCCCGCCGGAGCTGACACGCTATCTCGACTACTGTTCAGAGATGCTGTCGATCACCGGCAAGCTGGCCGCCCTCTATGCACAGGCGCTCAATGACGACGTCGTGGTCAATGCGGTCAACGACATCGAAAATCTGGGCACCAATCTCTCGCGCAAGATCTGGCAGAAGATCATGCTGGTCGGCGAAGAAAGGATCCGCCCCGCCGCCTGAGGCGACAGGCGCGAACTTCTGTCAGATTGACGCTGCCGCCGGGCGCCGATACAGCAACCGCCATGATGCCCCACGCCGTTGACCCCCTCGCCAATCTGCAAACGCTCATACGCTGCCCCTCGGTGACTCCCGATGACGCCGGTGCTCTTTTCGCGCTGGAGCAAATGCTCGCGCCCATGGGCTTTGCGGTCGACCGCATGACATTCGCCGAACACGGCACGCCGGATGTGGAAAACCTCTATGCAAGGCTCGGCGAGGACGGCCCGCATCTGATGTTCGCGGGTCACACGGATGTCGTGCCGGTGGGCGACGAGGCGGCATGGTCGCACCCCCCCTTCGCCGCAGAGGTCAGTGACGGCATTCTCTACGGGCGCGGCGCGGTCGACATGAAGGGCGGCGTCGCCTGTTTCGTCGCGGCCGTGGCGCGCTACATAACCAAGAATGGCCCGCCGCCCGGCTCGATATCCTTCCTGATCACCGGCGACGAGGAAGGTCCCGCGATCAACGGCACCGCGAAGCTACTGCAATGGGCGGCCGACGAGGGCGAGCGCTGGGACGCCTGCATCCTCGGCGAGCCGACCAATCCCGATACGCTCGGCGACATGGTCAAAATCGGACGGCGTGGCTCGCTTTCCGGAACGCTCACCGTCATCGGCACTCAGGGCCACGTCGCTTATCCACATCTGGCCGAAAATCCGCTGCGCGGCATGGCGCAACTCGCCGAGGCGCTGCTCGATCCGCCGCTCGACGCCGGCACGGAGAATTTCCAGCCCTCCAATCTCGAAATCACAACGATCGACACGGGCAACCCGGCCACGAATGTTATCCCGGCCAAGGTGAGCGCGGGTTTCAACATCCGATTTAACGACACCTGGACAGTCGAAACGCTCGAGGCGGAGATTGAAGATCGGCTGGCGCGCGCCGCAGCATCGGATCGACTGCGGCCCGGCAAGGACAGCCAGATACGTTACGAGCTGGACTGGAAGAGGCCACCGAGCCCGGTGTTCCTGACTCGCGACGAAGCACTGGTTGGCGCCGTGACATCGGCGATCGAAACCGTCACCGGCCACGCGCCAGAGATCTCGACCTCCGGCGGCACATCCGATGCCCGTTTCATCAAGGATTATTGCCCGGTGATCGAGTTCGGCCTTGTCGGCAAAACGATGCACATGGTCGACGAATGCGTGGCCGTGCCGGATCTCGAACTGCTCACCGACATCTATGAACGCATGATCTCAGACTGGTTCGCGGGCCGGGCATGAATTTCCTCGACTATGCGCTGCACCATTTGAGCTGTATCCTTCGCGTCCTCAGGGGAGATGTGGCCGCGCTTGGCGACATGGACATTTCAGCGGATGGCTTCTGGCGTTCCTTCGAGGCGTTTCCCGCTGCGCTGCCCGCGCTGTTTTTCGCATGGGTCGTCGAGGCGCGGCAATTGCAGGCGCATGGCGTCTACGGGTCGATCTCCTCGATGATCGTCCGCATGGCGATGCTCGAGATCGTCTTTTGGATCCTGCCGGTCATCGTGCTGGCATTCGTTCTGCGGGCGATGCGCATGACGCGGCGGTTCACGCATCTGATCGTCGCCAGAAACTGGCTGTCGGCGCTGGTCAGCTATCTGTTCGTCGTCATCCCGCTCAGCGAACTCGTCGCCGGCGGCGGACAAGAAAACGCCCTCTCGGGCTGGCTGACCCTGGGCGCCATCATGCTGATGCTCTGGTTTTCCGTGCGCGTCACGCGTATCGCCCTCAACGTCCAGGTGATGACGGCGATCGGCTTTGTCGCGGTCGAAACGACCCTTACCTACCCGCTCGCCTTTTTCGCCTATGGGGCGGTGGGGTTGTATCCAGCGGTGTAAAGGCGACGTCGTAATCCACTTTCGCCAGATAGAGGCCGTGCGGCGGGGCCAGAGCGCCGCAGCGCTGGTGATCGCGCGCTTCCAGAACTTCTTTCACTTCATCCTTCGTCCAACGATCCTCACCGACCAGTTTCAGCGTGCCGACGATGGACCGCACCTGGTTGTGAAGGAACGACCGCGCCGAAAGCCGAACCTCGACCAGTTCGCCAGATCGCGAGAACTCGATCACGTCGAGCGTCTTGACCGGCGATTTCGACTGGCACTGGGCGGCGCGGAACGTGGTGAAATCATGCGTGCCGAGCAGGAGCTTGGCGGCGTCCTGCATGGCGGCGATGTCGAGCGGGCGTCTCACCCACCAAGCGCGCTCGCGTTCAAGCGGGATCGGCGTGTGGCGGTTGAGGATGCGGTAGAGATAATGCCGATTCCTCGCCGAGAAGCGCGCGTGGAACTCCTCGTCCATCTTCTCAGCATCCAGGATCGATACACATTCCTCGGCCATGATGAGATGCGCGTTCATCGCCTCCATGACACGAAACGCGTCCCAGTCACGGGTCAGGTCTACATGGCAGACCTGGCCGATCGCGTGGACGCCGGTGTCGGTGCGCCCCGCGACATGGACCGTCACGTCCTCATGGGCGAATTTCCGGATCGCCTTTTCCATGGCTTCCTGCACCGCGTAGCCATTGGTCTGGCGCTGGAAACCGACATAGGGCGTGCCGTCATATTCGACGGTCAGGCGATAACGGGGCATGGGGCTGCTCAACTCTCAATTCGGGACGGCTTCTAGAGCGCCGGCGTCAAGGCGTCCAGTTTCGCTAACGCGGCATCCGATCTGATTGGAACAATCAGATCGGTAAACTTGCTGCGCCGGCTTTACTTGTGGACCGAAAAACTGTCCGATCACGATTCATCTTGATCGGAAACGGTCTAGCGGACGCCATCGATTGACGCCCCCCGGAGAAAATCGGCCGCGTTGAGCGTCCTGCCGCCGGCCTTTTGCAAGGTCACGAGTTCGACCGCTCCGTCGCCACAGGCAACAGACATGCTAATGCCTGAAATCGCGAGCGTTCCGGCCTCGCCGACAGACGCATCGCCAAGGCGGCTGCGCAGCAGCTTGACGCGCTCCCATTTGCCGCCGAATTGCATCTCGCACCACGCACCCGGAAAGGGCGACAGGCCGCGAATGTGGTTGTGGACGTCCGTCGCGGGACGCGACCAGTCGACCCTGGTCTCGGCCTTGTCGATCTTCGAGGCGTAGAGGACACCCTCTTCCGGCTGTGTCATCAGGGTGAGGCTTCCCCGTTCCAGCGTGGACATGGCGCGCACCATCAGGTCGGCGCCGCGTTGCGCCAATGCATCGTGCAATTCGCCGGCGGTCATGTCGGGTCCGATCGCGATCCGGTCCTCCAGCGCGATGTCGCCCGTGTCGAGGCCCTTGTCCATCTTCATGATCATCATGCCGGTCTCGGCATCGCCGGCCATGATCGCACGCTGGATCGGGGCGGCGCCGCGCCAGCGCGGCAGCAGCGAGGCGTGCCCGTTATAACAGCCGAGCCGGGTGCCGTTCAGAACGGCTTCCGGGAGCAACAGGCCATAGGCGACAACGACCGCCGCGTCGGCGTCGAGTTCCCGAAACAGCGCCTGTTCCTCTTCGGATTTCAGGCTCTTGGGCGTGCGCACCGGAATGCCGAGCGCTTCCGCTTGCCGGTGAACCGGCGATTTCTTCAGTTCAAGGCCGCGGCGGCCGGCCGGGCGCGGCGGCTGCGTGTAACAGGCGACGATTTTATGGCCGTGGGCGGTGAGCGCGGTCAGGGTCGGCACCGAGAAATCCGGCGTTCCCATGAATATCAACCGTAATGACACTTTCCCTCGCAGATGTGATCGGAATCGTAAAATTCGAACTTTCGTAAAAAGGCGATCTTAAGCCGCTTTGCAAATACCGGGTTAACCCAACAACTCCAGGAGATTCGAACCGAAATGGCGCATCCCGGATTCGGAAAGCGCAATGCAAAGCGGATCGACTTGACCACCGACAAGGCGATCAGGGTCCATTCGGACTATGTGAGGAAAGCGTCGCCACCCGGCCGGAAGCCGAAGAAGCGTCCGGCGCTGGCGGAGCGGATCGTCACATGGCTCTCCTACTACACGCTGGTCTTCGTGACGATCGCCACCTACGCGCCCGATGCGGCTGCATCCGCCATCTGCGGGCTGAACCAGTTGGCCGCAAATCTGGTCTGATCGATCAGAGCCGCGTCGTGCCGCGCTGTCTGGCGAGCTTGGTGAATTTCTTGATGACCATGTCGCGCTTCAGCTTCGAGATATGGTCGATGAACAGCACACCGTTGAGATGGTCTATCTCGTGCTGCACACAGGTCGCCAGCATGCCATCGGCGGAGAGCGTCTGCTGCGCACCGTCACGATCGAGGTAATTGACCGTCACCGAAGCGGGACGCTCCACCTCGGCGTAATAGTCCGGAATCGACAGGCAGCCTTCCTCGTAGATCGAGACATCGTCGCCGGTTGCGACGATCTCGGGATTGATGACGACGAAGGGGCTCTTCTCCTCGTCATCCTTGGAGACGTCCACGACGAGCATGCGGATCGGCTCACCGATCTGGATGGCGGCCAGACCGATACCGGGCGCGTCATACATGGTTTCGAGCATGTCGTCGGCGAGGCGGCGCAGATCGTCGTCAACGCGCTCCACCGCCTTGGACGGCTCGCGCAGGATCGGATCGGGAAGGAGAACAAGCGGTTTGATCGTCATGGTGGCGCTCAGGTAAGGCCTGGACGTTGCGCCGTCAATCTCCCGCGCGGCCGGGCCACCCTCGATGGGTGGATATTCGGACGGGCGCGAATATCTGACACGCCACGGCGAATCGCCTAAATATGGCTGATGAACCCCGCACTCGATCTTTCGCAGCCGGTCGTCGCGCTTGGCGGCACGGTTTTCACCCTCGGGCAGATGCTTGCCGGCGCAGGCGTATTGCTCGCGCTGATCGTGCTCTGGATCGTGATCGCCGCGCGCCGAAACGCACGACATCGCGCGGAACTGCTTGAGGAAAGCCGGCAGCGGACCGCCGAGGCCGAGGCGCGCATGGCCGAGATCCTCAAGGCGCAGTCGGAAATGCATGGCCGTATGGCCTCGATGGCGGAAATCTTCGGCTCACGGCAATCGGAGCTGAACCAGGCGATCCACCAGCGGTTCGACACGATGTCGAACCGGCTCGGCCAGTCGATGAGCGAACAGCAGAAATCGACGCATGAGAATCTCGCCAAGTTGCAGGAGCGGCTGGCGGTGATCGACACAGCTCAGTCGAACATCCAGAAGCTCGCGACGGACGTCGTGCAACTGCAGTCGATCCTTTCGAACAAACAGACGCGCGGCGCGTTCGGTCAGGGGCGGATGGAGACCATCATCGCCGACGGGCTGCCGATGGACGCCTATTCCTTCCAGTCGACACTTTCCAACGGAAACAGGCCCGACTGCATCGTCCACATGCCGAACGACGCGCCGGACCTCGTCATCGACGCCAAGTTCCCGCTGGAAGCCTGGAACGCGATACGCGAGGCTTCGGACCCCAACGAGGCGTCCGAAGCCGCCAAGCGGTTCCGCCGCGACATGGAAGTCCATATCAAGGCGATCTCGGAGAAATACCTGATCGCCGGCGAGACGCAGGATACGGCCTTCCTGTTCGTGCCCTCGGAATCGATCTTCGCCGACATTCATGAACATCACGAGGCGATCATCCAGCGCGCCCACCGCGCACGCCTCGTCATCGTTTCGCCGTCCCTGCTGATGCTTTCGATACAGGTGATCCAGGCCCTTCTGAAGGATGCCCGGATGCGCGAGCAAGCGCATCTGATCCAGACGGAGGTGCTGCGCCTGATGGAGGACGTATCGCGGCTGGACGACCGGGTGCGCAAGCTGCAGACCCATTTCGGCCAGGCCTCGAAGGATATCGAGGACATCCTGGTCTCCTCCTCCAAGGTTACCAAGCGCGGCCAGAAGATCGAGGCGATGGATTTCGAGAGCGAGCGGGCGGCGATGGCGAAGTCCGCCGCCGAAACGGACAACGCCAAGATGGCCGACAGCAAGACCGGGCAGTTGCGGCTCAGGGTCGTCGATCCGGAAGACGACTAGGCAGGAACGGGCTGTCCAGCACGACGGCTTCCATCGCAGCCATCACTGCGCGGCGCATGCGCTTCATCTCTTCATCTCCTGTCGCGAGTGACGTGATCAGCGGCAGGCCCGGGCGGGAAGACGCCCAGCCGGCGACATGGACCTCACTTGATGCCGGCTCCAATTGGCGAGCCAGATCCCAGCTCACGCAGTCGATGACGGCGTAGTCCGCCCTGCCCTCGGAGACGGCGCGGATCGATTCGCGATGGGCACCCGTCCAGAGAATTTCACTCTGCGCCGGCATGGGGAGGCCAAGGTCTTCGCAGTCATAGACGAGCGTCACGTAGCCGGACATGGAGCCCGGTTCGTTGGCGGCGAGGCGGCCCGTCAGGATTTCCGGCGCTATGACTGCTGCACCGCTCTCCGGCACCGGCATGTCCGCGCCCGGGTAGCGGCGGATGACGGCGCTGCGATAGGTGCCATGGCCGCAGCCGCGGGCGTGGTGGACCGGCGTCGCGACATAGCGGACGCGACCGTTCAATACCGTGGCCAGGGGTTGCGAGCAGGTTTCGCCGATCAAAAGGTCGGGCGATAGCCAGAGCGACGGGAGATCGCCACCGCGCGTCAGTTGTCCAGGGGCGTCGAACCCTTCGGCTCGCAAAGCGTCTCGCAAGCGGGCCCAGCGGGCGTCGATCTCGGCGCGGCGCTCGGGCCAGTCATACATGGGCAGCGTGGCGATCGGCGGCATGATCCCGTTCTACGGCAAGGCGATGGCGGCGAGAATGCCGCTCAGCCGCGATCTGCTTTCGCGGGGACGACCGCATTGCAGCCGATCTGCGGGCCGGCGGAAAGGCCAACCGGATGGAAACTGCCGGCCGAAACCGGCGCAGGGGCCTCGCCCGTCCGCAAGGCGGGGTGAACCACCGGCTCCTTGGCGCGGAAGGCGAAGGCGCGAACGATGTCCCAGTAACCGGAAAAGACATAGCCCCCGTTGCGCTTGCGCCATTCGGCGCTTTCGGCGCGGTAGAGGCCCGGCAGTTCGTACCACGCCGCGCGAGGGCGCTTGTGGTGGACGTAGTGGAGGTTGTTGTTCAGGAACAGCAGTCCGAAAATCCCGCCGCGTTCGATGATCACGGTGCGCCCGTTCGGATCGGTCTCCCACTGGTGCTCGCAATAGGTGCGGATCGCGATGATCGACATGCCGCCATAGGCAACTGTCAGATAGGCGAGCGGATGGATGCCCATCACGCCCCAGACAATCCAGACAAGGACGGCGAGGACGGCGGCATGGTTGAGCCAGGCCTGGCGGACGCCGCGTTCGCCGCGCAGGACCCTTGCCGGCTCGGAGGCGAGGAAACCGGCAATCATAAGGCCTGGCCCGAGGATCAGCCGGCCGGCAAGCGTGTTGTTGACCTTCAGCAGGAAGCGCAGTGGCGCGCCAAGGCCACGCCATGTCACGGCGGAACGGTACCAGCTCTCCGGATCGTCATAGGGATCCGTCAGCCGCTCGTCATTGTGGTGGCTCAGATGCATCTGCTTGAACCGCCGATAGGGATAGACGACGCCGAGCGGCAGGCCGACCAGCAGTTCGTTGAGCGCGGCGCTGCGGGTCGGGTGACCGTGCAGGGCTTCGTGCTGCAAGGAGGAATGCAGCGCGGTCGCCACGGTCATCATGCCCAAAGCGAGAACGGGAAATTGCGGAAAGACCACCAGGCCACTGACAAACCACAGGCCATAGCAGGCTGCGAGCATGGCCACGGTCGGCCATTCCAAATGCTTTAAAACTCTCATCTTTTGCCCCCGGAGGCCTTACAATGCCTCCTGACAAAAACGGGAGAAACGAGTCATTGGTGAAAATCTTTTGATTTTGCTTCACTGATTTGCCATTTGTTTATTGAAGTCAACAAACGCGTAAAAAACACCACAATGCCGCCACCCATCGACAAGCGAGACGCCTCGCGGCTTTTCCGCGACCGGCTCGGACAATTGCTGGCCCGTTCCGGCCTGAACCGCTCGGCCTTCGCGGCGGGCGTCGGCATCGACCGGTCGGCGCTGACGCAATTGCTCGCCGGCGAGGTGACGCGGCTGCCGCGCGCGGAAACGCTGATCCGCATTGCCGCGGAACATGGCGTGAGCCTCGACTGGCTGCTCGGCCTCAGTCAGGCGGAGGATGTCACGGCGGCGATCAAGCAATCGCTGGAACTGGAGGAGGCGCCGGACGATCGCGGCGAGCCGCTGCTGGAAAGCTGGCACGCCGAGGCGGCGGGAACGAAGATCCGCTATGTGCCGACGACGCTGCCGGACCTGCTGAGGACGGAAGCGGTGATTTCCTATGAAAGCCGCGAGAACAAGCGCACGCTGACGTCGCGCCTCGACGAGGCGCAGGGGCGCATCGCCTATACGCGCCGGCCCGAGACCGACATGGAAATCTGCATGCCGGTTCAACGGCTGCACGACCTGAAGAGCGGCACGGGGATATGGACCGAGCTGCCGGAAAAGGCCCGGCAAAGCCAGCTGGAGCACATGGCGGCCCTGCTGGAGGAGCTCTACCCGTCGCTGAGGCTCTATCTCTATGACGGGCAAAGCCATTTTTCGGCTCCCTATACAGTGTTCGGACCGTATCGCGTCTCCGTCTATGTCGGGGACATGTATCTGGTGCTGAACGCCAAGGACGCGGTCGGCGCGATGACGCGGCATTTCGACAACCTCATCCGCGCCGCGACCGTTCAGGCGCATGAGGTGGCCGGGTGGCTTCAAGACCTCGCGGCCAGGAACTAGCGTATCACGCGGATCAGGTCGTTGGATGGAAAGCAGGTCGGGCTGCGGCCGTTTTTTGCCTGCCAATCGCCGATGGAGCGGCGTGTCTTGTAGCCCGGCAGGCCGTCGGCGCCGCCGACATCATAGCCCATTTTCTCCATCGCGCGCTGCATGTCGGCGATGTCTGAGCGCAGCATGGTGTCGGTGTTGCCCCATGCGGCCGAAAACCGGCTGTCGCCCCATTGGATACGGTCGCCGGCGTGGCCGACGAAGAGCGCATAGAGATCGCTCTCGTTATATTCCTTCAGCACGTAGAAGTTCGGCGTGACGATGAAGGCCGGGCCGTTGCGGCCGGCGGGCATCATCAGGAAGCCGTCGCTGCGCGCTTCGTTGGCGGGAAAGGGTTTGCCGGAAACTCGCTTGATGCCGAGCTTTTCCCAGTCCGAAATACGCTTGCCCCGATCCGGCCCTTCCAGCGCGCAGGAGACCGAGGACGGCACGGTGACCTCGAAGCCCCAGTCGCGACCCTGCACCCAGCCGGACTGCTGCAGACAGGCACCGATGGAGCCGAGCGTGTCGGGCACCGAGTTCCAGATGTCGGGATGGCCGTTGCGGTCGAAATCAACGGCGTATTGCAGATAGGAGGACGGCATGAATTGCGGCTGGCCAAGCGCACCGGCCCATGAGGAGCGCATTTCCGACGCCGACGCGCGGCCAAGCTGGACGATCACCAGCGCATTGATCAGTTCACGGCGGAACAGATCGGGCCGCGTCGACATGAAGGCCTTGGTGCCGAGCACCTGGAAGGCGTCATGCGGGATCTTGACCTTGCCGAAACCGGATTCGCGTCCCCAGATGGCGACGATGATGCGGCCCGGAACGCCATAGGCCTTTTCGACCGCCGCAAGCGTGGACGCATGCTGCCGGGCAAGCGACCGGCCCGTCGCCGTGACATAGCCCAGATTGCGCTCGTTGAAATATTTAGCCGGAGCGGAGAACTCCGCCTGGCGCATCTCGCGCGGCGGTTCCTTCGAACCGGGCGCGACGAGGCCGGGAATGTCGGTATTGAGGCGTTTAGCCCCCATGGCCTTGTCGAAATTGGCGCGCGACACGCCGGCCAGCTTCGCCTCGGGCCAGATGGTCCCTTCGAGGAAGGCCTCATATTGCGCCTGCAGCGATTGCGCTGTGGCGGGCGCGGCGATCAGCAGCGCCGCGAGCAGAAGGAAGAAGCGGACCATGCGATGCGTCAACCGTCGTTCGCGGAGCTCAGGTCTTCGGGCCTGACGCCCTCGACCGCCTGCGGATCGCGCATATGGCCGTTCGCCTGCAGCCATTCGCGCAGGATCTGACGGACGGCCTCGCCCCGCGACGCCGTTTCCGGCTTTCCCGCGACGAAGGCGTCCAGCCCGTTGAGAACATCGCGCGGCAGTGTCGTGCAGACTTCTTCGGACCCGCCCTGAATTTCATTGGATGACATTTTTTCCCTCCGGCCTTTCGCGACTCTATGCAATGCGATTGTGGCAGGCAATGTGGCGCGATGGATAGAGATTTGGGGAAGGCGCCGGGCATTCATCGCCCCAATTGACCGATCGTTTTCGATTGGCCGGCTGCGAGCCTTATCTCGATCTACGCAACTTCAAAGAACCCGGGCTAAGCCCAACAAATTTGTCCCGCCCGTAAGCTTCAGGCTCCGCCTTCGCTGGCGGGCCCCTAAAGCGCGACCGCGCGTCGGCCACTTTTGGCCGCGCACGCGCAGCCGTCTCGCGCCAGCGAGACTGGCGTGAGCGGAATAGATGGAAGACGGGCGGTCGGGGATCGCTCTGTCTAATGTTAATACTGCGGTCCTTCGACCGCCCGTTCGGTTGCCGGCGACTTCAGACGTCGTGACGCTTG